>ODAI011319764.1_pt1 | contig 40651 bp, 30 predicted proteins | sample 1539321 | NCBI WGS metagenome assembly ODAI01 (sample SAMN02144231, study PRJEB22623) | gut metagenome | biome: sheep rumen | host: Ovis aries | place: New Zealand
AGCGGATAGAATTAATAGAGCGGATAGAATTAATAGAGCGGATAGAATTAATAGAGCGGATAGAATTAATAGAGCGGATAGAATTAATAGAGCGGATAGATTAGCTGTTATTCTTTTCATTTCTTTAGAGGTTTTAAAGGGTTAATAATTAGTCGAAATCGCTGCCGGTGTAAGTCGCCCCGCCAGTCAGGCTCTCGGTGCTGCCGGAGGTGCCAAGGGGTTGGGGGTCGGTGTTGCCGCTGCCGGCAAAGCCGCGCTCCACGCGGGCTTCCATCAGTTCTACCATCGGAGTTTGCTACTCCTTTTTCTTTTGTTTAATCATTTTTTGCGGCCCTGTTATATCCCATCGGGCACGTCGGTTTTGTGGTGCCCGATACCCGCAGTGCCGAAAGTGATTGTTAAGAAAGGAAGGCATATAAAAAAGAAGCGCGGGTATCAAACTCATCGTTTATCCCGCTACTGAGGCTCTAGCATGCCCACTTACCGAGGATAAACAATGCCGAGCCCACGCTGTGACAATATACAGTTACGTGTATATATCACACCAATAGGCGCCGACTTTGTCTTATCGTGCGGTAAGTTTGAATTTGCTAGATTTCAGTAGCCGCAGATAAAACGCCGTTTCAGCGTCTTTTCGTTTATGTCTTGTCTACCACCCTCTTACCCGTCAAGGGTACTATTATTTTTTGATTAAGGCCTTTTGCCCTAAAAAATTTGTTGTATATATGCTGCCACAAGGTGACCAGTGGCATTTGTCATATTTAGGGACGTGCTGAAATCCTCTATTCCAGAAAGAATCATTTACGTCCATAATGTTGGTTAGAGTTCACAAAAAAACATCCGTTCGGCATGGGTTGTGGCAGAACGGATGTTTGTATGGTGTATTGTGGTTGGAGGGATGCTATTCGGCCTGCTTGTGGCTCTTTTTCTTAGAGGTTGGCCGGGCTGCTTTTTTAGGTTTGCCCCCTTTGCCCTTGGCCGTGCTTTTAGCGGAATGGCCTTCATTTGTGTCGGCGGCAGGCTTTTGGCGGCTGCGAGCGGACTTGTCGCCGGCTTTCTTTGTGGGGCGGGCATCTCGTCTGGTTCTGCCATGGCGGTCCTGCGGGGCGGCGAGGTCGTCAAGGGTGTCCTCTTCGACGAGGTCGAAGTCGATGAGTTTCTTGAGCATATCTACGCCTTTTACGCGGATGCGGATGGGGTCGCCCAGTTTATAGCATTTGCCATAGCGGCGGCCGATGACCTGGTAGTTGTCCTCGTCGAGCATGTAGTAGTCGCCCTGCAGGCTTCCAATGGGAATCATGCCCTCGCACTTGTTGCCTTCGATTTCGGCATAGAGTCCCCATTTGCTCACACCGGAGATATTGGCAGAGAACACTTGGCCTATCTTGTCGCTGAGATATTCGGCCTGCTTGTATTTAATGCTGGCCCGCTCGGCATCGGCTGCCCGCTTCTCCATGACGGAACAGTGCTTGCAATATTCTTCGTACTCTTCGGCGTTGACAGATGGGCCACCGTTGAGGTAACGCTCCAGAAGGCGGTGCACCATGAGGTCGGGGTAGCGGCGGATGGGAGAGGTGAAGTGGGTGTAGAAGGGGAAGCCGAGTCCGTAGTGGCCTATGTTCTCAGTGCTGTAGTAGGCCTTGGCCATGGTGCGGATGGCGATATTGTCAATCATATATTCCTCGCCACGGCCGGCAATGGATTCGAAGAGGTGGTTGTAGCTGTTGGCCAAAGCCTTGCGGGAGCTGACCTTCATGGAGAATCCCAGTTTGGAGACAAACTCGACGAAGGTGTTCAGTTTCTCGGGGTCTGGCTCGTCGTGTACACGGTAGACAAAGGTCTTGGCTTTGGCTGGTTTTTTGTCGTCCTTCTCTTTCTTGGTTCGGCCCACATGTTCGGCCACCCGTTTGTTGGCCAGCAACATGAATTCCTCAATCAGCCAGTTGGCCTCTTTGGCCTCCTTGATATAGACCCCAATGGGCTTGGCATTCTCGTCCAGTTGGAATTTCACCTCTTGGCTGTCGAAATTGATAGCCCCATCCTTGTAGCGTTGTTGGCGGAGGGTGGTGGCCAGCTGGTGCAGTTGCAGGATGGCCTCGCCGGTGACCTTGTTGGCTTTCTGGCTGCTATCGGGCAACACAGCGGAGGCATCGTTGCTGTCGATGATTATCTGAGCCTCTTCATAGGCATAGCGCATGTCGCTGTTGATGATGCTCTTGCCAAACCAAGTCTTCAGCACCTCGGCCTTGTCGTTCATCTCCATGACCACGCTGAAACAGAGTTTGTCCTCATGTGGGCGGAGGGAGCAGACCCCGTTGCAGAGCTTTTCGGGCAGCATAGGAATGGTGCGGTCCACCAAGTAGATGCTGGTGCCACGGGTGTAGGCCTCCTGGTCGATGCGGGAGCCGGGCAAGACATAGTGGCTCACATCGGCTATATGCACGCCCACCTCATAGTTGCCGTTTTTCATGCGGCGGAAGGAGAGGGCATCGTCAAAGTCCTTGGCATCGGCGGGGTCGATGGTAAAGGTGGTCGTCTTGCGGAAATCTTTGCGTCCTTCATAGTCCTTGTCGGAAGGAGGGGCAATCTCTGCCGCCTCGCGCTCCACGTCGGAGGGGAAATCCAGGGGAAAGTCGTATTCGGCCAGGATGGACTGCATCTCCACGTTGTTGTCGCCCGGGCGGCCCAGCCGCTTGATGACCTTGCCCACGGGGTTGTTCATCCGCTCGGGCCAGTCGGTCATCTCCACCAGCACCTTCTCGCCGTCTTTTGCACCGGCAAGGTCGTTTAGCGGGATGAAAATATCCACCACCATGGTCTTGTTGTCGCTGACCATGAAGGCGAAACGGTCCTGCCGTTGCAGTATGCCGACAAATTTGGTGCGGGCACGCTGTAGGATTTCCACCACCTGGCCTTCGGGCTTGTGCATCCGTCGTTTGGGAAACATGAGCACCTTCACCAGGTCGCCATGGAGGGCGTGGTGGGTGTTGTTGGGTGAAATTTGCACATCTTCGCGGCCCTCTTCTTGCGGAATGACATAGGCTTTGCCACCATTTTTCATGTCGATGGTGCCAATCATGTAGTTCTTGGGCAGCAGGTCGTCGTTGATGTTCTTAGGATTAATCTTATACTTGCCACGGGCGTTCTCGTCTTCCACCAAAATCTTGCTCTCGGCCAGTTCCAACATGGTGGCCAGCACCAATTGGCGGCTGCCCTTGTCGTGGGCACCCACCTTGGAGGCTATCTGTTTGTGGTTGAAAGAGTCGAACGGACTGTTGGCAAAAATCTTTAGTATTTGTTTTGCGTAAATGTCGTTCATTTGGATTGTCTAATTAGTATCAATGAAATCCATGGGCAAATGCTTTGCCCATGGATTTGGGAGGTTTAGTTGTTAAAACCGCATCTTTGCAGGAGGGCATCAATTTTGGGGTCGCGACCCATAAAGTTGCGGAAGAGGACGGCCGGATGCTCGGTGCCGCCCTTGCTGAGGACCTCGTTGCGGAAGGCTTCGGCAGTGGCTTTGTCGAAGATGCCGTTTTGCTTGAACTTGGAGAAGACGTCGGCGTCTAGCACTTCGGCCCATTTGTAGCCATAGTAGCCCGAGGCATAGCCGCCTGCAAAGATGTGGGTGAAGGCGGTGCTGGTGTTGGTGCCCTGTACGGGGGGGAGCAACTCCTTCATGTGGGCACGTTCAAAGTCCTCTATGGGTCCCTGGATGGGCGCGGTGATGGTGTGGAAGGCAAAGTCCACCAGACCCAAGCTCAGCTGGCGCACGCAGAGCCATCCGGCCAAGTATTTTTCGGCGGCACGGATTTTCTGTATGTACTCCATGGGAATGGTGGCCCCGGTCTGATAGTGGCGGGCAAAGGTGTTGAGGAACTCGGGCACGTAGCACCAGTTCTCCATCACCTGGGAGGGCAGCTCCACAAAATCACGCTTCACGTTGGTGCCGCTCACGCCCGGGTAGGTGCAGTCGCTGAGCATGCCGTGCATGGCGTGGCCGAACTCGTGCATGAAAGTCTCCACCTCGCTGAAACTGAGCAGGGCGGGCTTGTCGCCCACCGGCTTAGAGAAATTGCACACCACTTGGATGAGTGGGCGAATCTCGTTGCCGTCGATGTTGCTCTGGTTGCGGAACTCGGTCATCCAGGCACCGCTGCGCTTGCTGGCACGGGGGTGCATGTCTAGGTAAAGCACTGCCATGAAACGGTTGCCGTCATACACTTCGTAGACCTTCACGTCGGGATGATAAACGTCAATGTCGCTAGCCTCCTTGAAAGTCAGCCCATAGAGTCTGCCATAGAGGTTGAAGATGCCTTGGCGTACATTCTCCAACTGGAAGTAGGGGCGCAGCAGCTCCTCGTCGAAGTCATACTTGTCCTGCTTCATCTTCTCGCTCCAGTAAGAGAAGTCCCACCGTTGCAGTGGCAGTTTGGCTCCGTGGCGCGAGGCGTAGTTGCTCACGTCCTTCAGGTCTTGGATGGCGTAGGGCATGGAGGCGTTCAGCAGCTGGTCGAAGAACTTGGACAGCTGGGCAGGGGTTTCGCACATGCGGTTGCTCAGCACATACTCGCTATAGTTGCTGTAGCCCAGCAGCTTGGCCTGCTGGTAGCGCAGGTAGGTCATCTCGCGGATAATCTCGTTGTTGTCGTTCTCGTTGCCACGGTTGCCCCGGCTGTTATAGGCGCGCCACATCTGTTCGCGCAGGTCGCGGTTGTCGGCATAGGTGATGAAAGGGCCGAAGGAGGGGTAGGCCAGCGTGAAGACCCAGCCGTCCAGGTCGCGCTCCGCAGCTTCCTGGCGGGCGGCGGCAACCACGTTCTCGGGCAGGCCGTTGAGGTCACGCTCCTTGGTAATGTGGAGGATGTAGTTGTTGTTGTCGGCCAACACGTTCTGGTTCATCTTCTGCGACAGCTCGGCCAGTCGTTCGCTGTTCTTGGCAAAGATTTTCTTGTCGCGGCCGGAGAGGTTGACGCCGTTGCGCACAAAGCCTTTGTAGGTGTTCTCCAGCAGGGTGCGTTGCTCGGTGGTCAGCTCCAGCTTGTCGCGCTGTTCGTATACGGCCTTCACGCGGGCAAACAGTTTCTCGTTCATGCTCACGCTGTTCTCATAGCGGGTGAGCTCGGGCGTCAGTTCCATCACTATCTGCTGCATGGCGGAGTCGGTGTTGCACTCGTTGAGGTTGAACAACAAACTGCTGATGCGGTCCAACTGCTCGCTGGCAGTCTGCATGGCCACGATGGTGTTCTCAAAAGAGGGGGCCTCTTTCTGCTTGATGATGTTGTTGATATTGGCTTCAGCTTCTTTGATGGCTGCACGCATGGCGGGAGCGTAGTGCTCGGTGCGAATCTGGCTGAAAGGAGGTGTCTGGTGCGGAGTGTTCCATGTCTCCAGCAAGGGGTTGTCCGTCTGACCCATAGAAGGCACTGCGGTGCTAACAATAGTCATAAGAAGTAGTATTTTTGTGAATCTTGTCATATATTTTAAGGTTTATTATGAATGTTTCAACAATTGTGTGCAATAAATAAATATCTTCTCCGTTTTCTAACAATAACGTAAAGAAGTAAATTTATTGTACGAAAACAAAAAAATAGTATTAATACAATGTACTCCGAGCTCGAAAAACGTGTCTCTGTCTACAAACTAAAAACTAAGAAACCTATGAAAAAGATCGTATTTGGTCTCGGTGTTGCCTTTGTGGCAGTGCTTTTTGCCTCTTGCAACAACCAAAACAATCCCGCCCTCGATGCCGCCATCAAGGCAAACGACTCCCTGAAGCAGATTATCAACACCAAGGATGCCGAATTGGATTCCATGTTCGCCACCCTCAATGAGATTGAGGAGAACCTCGCTGCTGTCAACTCTCGCTACAACACCATCCAGGAGCTCCGTCGCGCCAACATGGAGGGCCAGCCCAACGTCAAAAATCAAATAAACGAGCAGATCAAGAACATTGAAAACCTCATGGCTGCCAACAAGCAGAAACTGGCCAACCTTCAGTCCAAAATCAAGACCGAGGGTGCCGAAAGCACCCGCCTGCAAGAACTGGTCAACCGCCAAGAGCAGCGCATTGCCGCCCAGGAATCGCAGATTGCCGAGCTGCTGACCGAACTTGAGAGTAACAAGGTGCTCATCAAGAAACTTAACGAGGATGTCTCCCAGCTCACCGCCGCCAATGAGGAAAAAGAGCAGTTCATCCAGCGTCAGACCAACGAGGCCAACCGCGCCTACTATGTTGTGGGCAGCTATGACGACCTCAACCAAGCCGGCATCGTCAGCAAGGCTGGTGGCTTCATTGGCATTGGCCGTCACCAGGGCACCAACACCGATATGCCTCTGGACCGCTTCACTCAGATCGACCGCACCAAGGTGACCACCATCCCTATCAATATGAAGAAAGCCATCGTGGTCTCCAAACATGCCGAGAACAGCTACGAATTGGTCATGGACGAAAACGACCCCAAACTGGTCTCCTATCTCCGCATCCTCAACCCCACCAAGTTCTGGGAACAGACCCGTTTCCTGGTCATCTCTACCAAGTAGTTTCAACATCCACTTAAAGAATAATAGCACTCAGGCTCAAGCAAATGCGCCTGGGTGCTATCTTTTTTGCGCTATCGTTAGCGCCGTCACCCAGATAGGGGAGGGGGAGTTTTCCCACAAAGTGAATAATCTTGGCCAAGCTTGGATGTAGTCTTCGCCCAAGTGAAGACACTACCGATTGTGTGCGGCTACACGCCAACTCTGCCCAACTCAGCCACCTTCAAGGTTGAATGTCAGTTAGTGTCCCAACAAACCATAGTGGGCGGACATATAGCCCATTGTGCTCTCTTGGGAGGGAAATCCTTGCAAACGTATGATGCTAAGATGCTAAAAGTTGTTCAAAATGGGCTGTCTGCTGTACTCGGCACTCCATATCAGATATATCTCTTTGTACTCCGTGTGATACCGAGAGAATCTGACAAGTGGCAATGACCACACTATCTATGACTTGATGAAAATAGCCGCTATTCTGTAAGTGATAGTAGACCAATTATATATTGTTGCGAAATTCTTCGCAACGAAAAATATCGCAATGATATGAATTATTTTTCAATCAGTCAAAATTAGTTGTTCTGGTAATCCAAGGGGTAGGGCTACAGCTCTACGCTATTGGCATAAAATCCCAGTAAGGGAACCACAGTAATATTGCAACGTATGCGTTAAAGAATTTGCGAATTATTTACACCTATAGGTTGAAATATTGTATGGTATGGACAAACATGGCTCTAATCTGACATATGACTGATTGTTCGGCCGTATCGAAGAGGTTGAATCTCGATATTGTTGCAAAGTTATGCACAATAGGTGGCTTGCTTACTTTGCAGAGGTCGGGCAGAGTCACTTCCCCACCAATCAGGGTTCTGATGGCGGTACAAATTCCTCAATCCCAGGAGCATTTTCGATGGATTCTTTACCACTGATACCTATCATATAGTCCCTTGTAAACACTTTAACAGCATTATTATTTCTTGTTTCACTCATTACAGAACGATCAAAAACGGATTTAAATTCCGGCGGAAAGGCCACAAGCCTCAATCCGTTATCACCTACAAGCCCGAATACCGCCACTAGCCGTCCATCCTCTCTCGGCTCCGGACAGTAACCAAAGATTTTTGCCCTTACTTTATAGTTCGGATTTTTATTTCTATCACTAAAATACAAAAACATTTCTTCTGCATTTACTTTATTACTATCAGTAGAATATCCCGTAATAGCCAAAAATTGCTTATCCAGTGTTTTATGAGCTTCAAATACTTCTTTCGATGTTTTCTTCTGCGGTGTTTGAGGAGATTGGGTTGACGGAACAACCGTATATGAGCTATTAGATACAGGGTTTACCGGTTCCTTATCAACCAACTCTCTAGGTTGAGATGTTATAAGCTGGCTACACTGTTGTGCTGCAACAGGAGCAGGATTCACAGCACTTGTTGCCAAAAGAACAAGAACCGGAAGGGCTTTCATACTGGCTGTAGTGACTTTGGTCGAAATCTCCTCCGCTGAGGCGGTGATGAAGCCGGGTCTAAATATTCGTTTTCTCATTGCGTGAAGTGTTTTTGTCTGCCCCAAGTCCCCAATGGGCGGTTAATACCATAAAGAAAGGCATGAGACTTATGTACTCATGTCCGTCTTTAACCAGGTATCGCCAAACACCTTTACGGGAACGGGATTCGAGGAACATATCTCACGCCTGAGGATATGCCGTAGGCGTGAGAACCTAATGCATACGCGACAAGCGAAAGCATATATGCTCATTCCTCCCGTATGAATTTTGGCGAATTCGGTTAAAAGGACATTTTTGCAATGCTTTTCTTGCATCTGCTTACCTGACTTTCGTAAGCGAGTGCAAAGATACAAATAAAAAATCATTTAGCCGAAAAAAAGTTATGGTTTCTTTGTATCAAGTTGTTCCTGTGGTGATAGATGGGACAAGTATAATGCCCCGCAGGGGCATAAGAATCACTGTAGGGTGTTGGGGCATATGCCAATCACCCAAGGCGTTACCCTAGATGAACTGCGTGCTCGTGTAAGTCTCTACTGCATGACGGTTTCGACTGAATACAGGGGATAGTTGGTCATCCAGGATTGTTCGCGATAGGGGGCCATCGAGAAGCGGATGCCGTGGAGTGCCGGGTTGGCCTCAACAAAATAGCGCAGGCTTTTCGACTGCAAGTTGTCTTCGGCTTTCACTTCAATAGGAACCACCCTGTTGTCGTGTTGCACTAGAAAGTCCACCTCGCCCCGCGAGTTGTCGGCCGACCAGTAATAGATGTTGCGGTGCGCAAGTCGCAATTGCTGCAAGACATACTGCTCTGTCAGGGCTCCTTTATAATCTGTGAAGATGCTGTTGCCGTTGAGCAATGCCTGCGGTGTCAGGTCGTTCATGGCGCTGAGCAAGCCCACGTCCAGCAGGTAAATCTTAAAAGCCGAAAAGTCTTCGTAGGCCGAAAGGGGCATCTGCCCTTTCTTGGTCCTATTTACCTTATACACCAGTCCTGCATCACGCAACCATTCAATGGCCAGTTCAAAACTTTTGGCCCGAGCCCCCTCCTTCAGGAGGCCATAGATAAACTTCTTGTTCTCCTTGGCCAGTTGGCCACTGACGCTCTGCCATACCATGCGGATGCGTGGTACCTCTGGCAGAGGGGCGTGTTTGGAAAAATCGCGGTCGTAGGAGTCGAGAATGCCCAGTTGGAGGCGACGGACGGCCTGTAGGTCCTGCTCCTCAGCAAACGTCTTCACCACCTCGGGCATCCCTCCAACGTAATAGTATTGGCGTAGCAAATCCTCCAGCTGAGGGGCAAACGAGTTCAGTTGCTCCCATCGCCCTTGGCGCAGGGCTTCGACAAAACGTCCCTTGCCCATGGCTTCCAGAAATTCATAAAAAGACAGAGGGTATAGCGATACGAAGTCCACCTTACCAACAGGGAAACTGTCGTGTTCATGGGTGGCAATTCCCAGCAGCGACCCGGCTGCCATCACAGGCTGCTGTGGGATGCTCTCGTAGAAGTATTTCAATGCTGTCACTCCTCTTGGTGCTTCCTGAATCTCGTCAAATATCAGCAGCGTATCGCTATCGACCTGTGTGCCGGTAGCCATATATATGTCGAACAAAATACGCTGAATGTCGAAATCCTTCACAAATAGCTGCCGTAGGATGGCGTTATCTTCAAAGTTGATGTATAGGTGCTTTGCAAAGGCCTCTTGGGCAAAAGCCTTCATGAGCCATGTCTTTCCCACCTGTCTGGCACCCTGAAGGATGAGCGGTTTGCGGTTTTTGCGATTCTTCCAATCGTATAACTCTTTGATTTTATAGCGTATCATATTTGTTCAATGTCTTTTTTCGCAGTGCAAATATACTACTTTTTTCTAAAAGTGCGACTAAAAAGTGTATACAGATGACAAAAAGTGCGACTAAAAAGTGTAATTAGGTGACAAAAAGTGCGACTGAAAAGTGTCAATACTTCGACTGCTGGGTCTGATTATGGGAGACGAGGGGTGCCCGATGAGGGGGGATGGGGGCTAATAACAACGAGGGCATCCACCTTGGCGGATGCCCTCGTTGTGCTGCGTTGGCTCAAGACCGACAGCTGTGGGAAACCCTTGTTGTGACAGGATGCCTGCGGGCCGACGGCCCAAGGCGGACCATGGGACTAGCGGAGGCTTTCGATGTAGGTGCGGACGGTCTGGCGGTCGTTGCTGAAGGTGAGCACGCCGATGGCCCGCTCGTAGTTTTCGGGGTCGATGCAGTGGGTGTAGGCGGCTTTGAGGAAGTCCACCTGCCCAGTGGAAAAGTCGAAGGTGGCAGCAATGCGGGCTATCTGGCTTGCGGTGAAGGGCATTCCGTTGTTGAGCAGTCCCCTGGCGGTGGTGCTCTTCTCGCTGTCGAACGACTGGTTGTTGAGCACGCCCACCATCTCGGTGACCCATTCATCGCTGACGGTCAGGGGCTCCTCAACCACCACGGTAGGAGGCTCGGGCGGTGCTGGCGGGTTGACAATCACCACCTCGGTGTTTGGCTTGTGGCCGTGTTGATGCCCCGCGTGTTGATGCCCGGACGGGCGCGGCAGGCTGGTCTCAGGCGCGGTGAGGGTGAGTTGGTCGTTGCGGCGGCTATAGCTGACGGTGACTGGGGTGCCGTTGAGGTCGGCATAGACCTCCAGGGCCACAGCCTTGCGGGCTGGGTGGTTGAGGACCACTATGATTTGCTGAAGGTTGTTGTCTAGGCGGTCGATGGCTACCTGCGTAAGGGGGACGTCGTTGACGAGGTTGCCGTTCAGGTAGACATAGAAACTTTCGGCCTGCTGCGCCTGCACGATGATGCTGGGTGTGGGTACCACTCGGGGGGTGGTGGTGTGGCGGTTGCCGTGGCGCTGTGCTGCGAGGGTGCCGGTCAGGGCCAGTGCGAGGGTCAAAAGAAATAAGCGTTTCATATCTTGTAGTTTTTAATTTTTTCTGTTTGCAAAGATACGTTTTCCCTCTGAGGAAAAACCCTACGGCGATACATATTTTTCCAGTTCGTTTCAGGTGGTGGCCTAAAAATCAGCAGCGCCTCCACCTTTCGGCCGCAACCTTAACGTTTCCGCCCCCAAGCCCCTACGATTCTCACACGCTTTTTTAGCGGGGCGGGTGCGCCCTGCGTGACCGAGTGTAATGGTGCGTAACCGAGTGGAATGTATTGTAACCTATTGTAACCATGTGGCTCCGGCAGTGGCAAATGGGTGTATCTTAGCCTCGCAATTGGGTTAGCGCTCAAAGAGCCGCAGCTGTTTGGTGGGCAGCTCTATAGGATGATAGAGAGTGTCGGGCAGGGGGTCGTTGGCGTTAGCTAGGAGGTGTTGCGGACGTGGGTCGGCGGGGTCGGCGAAATTGGTGGCGTGCATCTCTATCTGTTTGGCGCGGTAGGCGTAGTTGAAAAGCCCCCACTCCCCTTGGAGCGGCTGGGTGATGGCTATGCGTTCGCCCTGCTGCAGTTGGGCGCAAATCAACGCTACGTCGTGCTGCAGGTCAACGTCGCGGCCGGGTTTGCCCCAGTTGGCCACATTGAGGGTGACGGCTCCAATAGTCAGCAGCAGGGCCACGATGGTGCTCACGGTGCGGAAGGGGCGTCTGCGGCGCGAAAGCCACTGCTCCACAGGGTCGCTGGTCAGCGCTCCCATGGCCACGGCAAAGAAGGGGAAGACGGTGAGTATGTAGAAGTTGCTCTGTTTGGTGCTAATCATCATGGGCAGGACACCGGAGAGAGTCAGCAGGAGGTATATAAAGCTTGTGCGCCAGCGGTCCTTGGCGACGAGCCTCTGACCGGAACGGCGGCCCCGCACTGCGGCCACCAACAGGGCCAGCAGCGTGAGCCCAAGCACGATGGCGACGGCCATGAAGAATTTGCCGACGATGAACCAGCGGCTGCCGACGGTATGTTCCTGTATGCCGCCCACTATCTGCAGCGGGAGGTAGGCCTTGAGGTAGTCCACGGCGGCGGGTTGCAGCAGGCCGACCAACAGCAGGCACAGGAGCGTGGAGGCGAGGGTGACGAAGGTGAGGCCGAGGGCTTGCGGCAGGGTGCGACGCTGGGGCTGGGGTGCAAAAAGGAGGTCGGCCAGCCAGATGATGAGCGGCAGGCAGAGGGGATAGAGACCGGTGAAGCCCTTGGTGAGGAAGGCCAGAAAGAGGAAGACCCCGGCAAGGAGGTGCCACCCCGCCTGTCTGAGCCAGGAGGCGGGGGTGTGGGTCATGCAGAGCACTGCCGCCAGGACAAAGAGTCCCATGGGACCTTCGAGCATGTTGTCGCAGGCGAACTGCGAGACGAGGGGCACCAGCACCCACAGCAGCAGTGGCAGCCAGGCCGTCTGTCGCCGGAAGCCCACACGGGTCCACAGCCGCACCAAGAGCAGCCCCGTGAGAAGTATCATGCCGAGAGAATAGGCCTTGGTGACCCACAGGTGGGTGCCGAATGCTTTGTAGCAGAGGGCCAGCAGCCCGAAGGAGAGGGGCGGGTGGCCGACAAAGAGAGGTTCATAGGAGGGGTTGATGCAGGGCTGCCAGAAAGAGCCGATGCCCTGTGCCATATTGGCGGCCAAATTGGCATAGACCAAACCGTCGAGGAACATGCCTGTGGTGGTCAGCTCAGCGCAGATTTCAATAAAGAAAAGCGCGACTACGGCTAGGAATAAGGGCCAGGTTTGTTTCATGGTTGGGCAGGTTAGGTTAGCGGGCATCTTCGAGGGCTTTCTGCATGGCACGGATTTGGTCGCGATATTTGGCCGCGGCCAGGAAGTCCATCTCTTTGGCCGCCTGCTGCATTTTGCGTTGTGCATCGCGTATCTCCTTGCGCAGCTGGGCCTGCGTCTTGTTGGCCCACTGAAGGTCGGGTTCGCTGGCCACAGGCTCGTCGGGTTCTGTCTCGGCCACGGCGGGCAGGGGCTGGTTATTATGTGGATTGTAGCGAGTCTTGCCGCCGTGCGACGGGGTGTTGAGGGCATAGGGCGAGGCCGCGATGTTGGGGATGTTGGGCCCTTCGGGAGCCTTGTCCTCCAGATGCTCCTCGGCTGCCCGTTCGATGACGCTGGTGGAACCCATGATGGCATCGATGCTTTTGACAATCTGGCGGGGGACTATGCCATGCTCCAGGTTGTAGCGAATCTGCTTCTCGCGATGGCGGTTGGTTTCGTCAATGGCGCGCTGCATACTGCCGGTGATGGTGTCGCCGTAGAGGATGGCCTTGCTGTGCACGTTGCGGGCCGCACGCCCAATGGTTTGGATGAGAGCACGGTCGCTGCGCAGGAAGCCCTCCTTGTCGGCATCGAGGATGGCCACCAGAGAGACTTCGGGCAGGTCCAGTCCCTCACGCAGCAGGTTGACGCCGACCAGCACGTCGAAGACACCCATGCGCAGGTCGCGCATGATTTCCACACGCTCCAGGGTGTCCACATCGCTGTGGATGTATTTGCTGCGGATGCCCAGATTGATGAGGTAGGAGGTCATCTCTTCGGCCATGCGCTTGGTGAGGGTGGTGACGAGGACGCGCTCGCCTTTGTAGATGGTCTTTTCAATCTCGTCCAAGAGGTCGTCCACCTGGCTGACGGCGGGGCGGACCTCCACGACGGGGTCTAGAAGTCCGGTGGGGCGGATGATTTGCTCTACCACCACGCCTTCGGCCTCGCGAAGCTCGTACTGGGCGGGGGTGGCGCTGATGTAGATGGTCTGTCCGGTGATGCTGTAAAACTCGTCGTAGGTGAGGGGGCGGTTGTCGAGGGCCGAAGGAAGGCGGAAGCCATATTCGACGAGCGATTTTTTACGCGAGCGGTCGCCGCCATACATGGCACCAATCTGGGGAATGGTGACATGGCTTTCGTCTATCACCAGCAGGAAATCATCGGGGAAGTAGTCGATGAGGCAGAAGGGGCGTTCGCCTTCGTTGCGGCCGTCGAAATAGCGCGAGTAGTTCTCAATGCCGCTGCAATAGCCTAATTCCTGTATCATTTCGAGGTCATAATTGACACGCTCCTCCAGACGTTTAGCCTCCAAGGGCTTGTCGATGGAGTAGAAGTAGTCGCGCCGCTCGAACATGTCGTCCTGAATACGGTGCAGTGCATCGGCCATGTTTTCCTTGGAGGTGAGGAAGTTGCTGGCAGGATAAATGGTTATGTCCTGAAAGGTCTCTAGCCGTTGTCCGCTGATGGGGTCGAAACTCTCCAGGCTCTCTATCTCATCGTCCCAGAAGGAGATGCGGAAACAAAAGTCGGCAAAGGAGGGAAAGACGTCGACGGTGTCGCCTTTGACACGGAAACGACCGTTGACAAACTCTATCTCGTTGCGTACATACTGAGCGTCGAGGAGCAGAAGCAGGAGGTTGTCGCGAGTGAGATGCTGGCCAACCTTGATATTGATGGTGCTGCGCTTGAACTCGGCGGGGTTGCCGATGCCGTAGATGCAGCTGACGGAACAGACCACTATGACATCGCGACGACCACTGAGGAGGGCCGAGGAGGCACGCAGGCGCAATTTGTCGAGGTCGTCATTGATGGCCAGGTCTTTCTCGATATAGGTGTTGGTGGCGGCAATGTAGGCCTCGGGCTGGTAATAGTCGTAGTAGGAGACGAAGTACTCCACGGCGTTGTTGGGGAAGAATTGCTTGAACTCGCCGTAGAGCTGGGCGGCCAGGGTCTTGTTGTGGCTCATCACCAAGGTGGGGCGGTTGAGTTGGGCCACCACGTTGGCTATGGTGAAAGTCTTGCCGCTGCCGGTCACGCCCTGCAGCACTTGGGCACGTTGGCCGCTGCGGATGCCTTCCACCAGTTGACGGATGGCTTCGGGCTGGTCGCCCATGGGGGCAAAGTCGGATTTTAGTTCGAAGTTCATGAGTTAGATATGATAGATTAGATAGATTGGATAGATATAATAGATTCGATGGCGCGGATGCCGTCAAGGGCTGAGGAGACAATGCCGCCGGCATAGCCCGCCCCTTCGCCACAGGGGTAGAGGTGGCGGAGTTGGGGATGCTGGAGGGTGGCATCGCGGGGAATGCGGACAGGGGAGGAGGTGCGGCTTTCGACGGCCAGCACGCTGGCTTGGTCGGTGTAGAAGCCATGCATCTTGCGGCCAAAGTCCTGCAAGCCTAGTTGGAGCCCTTTTACGATAAAAGGCGGAAGAAGTTCGTAGAGCGGCATATTGAGGGTTTTGCCCAGGTAGTTGCTCTTGTTGTTGCTCTGGCTGGGGTGGCCTTGGCAGAAGTCGGTGAGCCGCTGAATAGGGGCGGTGATGCTGCCACCGACGGCTTGGAATATGCGCCGCTCAACATCTTGCTGGAAATGGAGTAAGGCCAGAGGCCCCTGATTGGCATACTGGGGCACGTCTTGCAGAGAAACGGTGACGGCGATGCCGCTGTTGGCAAAGGGGGAGTTGCGGTGCGAATTGCTCATGCCGTTGACCACCTGCTGCTCGCCGTCGGTGGCGGCGGGCACGATGACCCCGCCGGGACACATGCAGAAGGAGAAGACACCGTGGCCCTCCACCTGGGTGGTGAGGCTGTAGGCGGCGGGAGGAAGATAGGTGAGCAGGGAGCGGTTGCGGGGGGTGATGTGATATTGTATCTCGTCAATCAGTTGCTGCGGATGTTCCACCCGAATGCCCATGGCAAAGGGCTTGGCTTCCAGAAGCCAGCCGTTGCGGTCGAACAGGCGGTAGATGTCTCGGGCCGAATGGCCGGTGGCCAGGATGACGGCCTGACCGATATATTGGTTGCCTTGGGTGTCAAGCACGCCTTGTACGATGGTTTCGCCAGCCTGCTGCTGAAGGATGAGGTCGCAGACTTGGGTGGAGAAATGATATTCGCCGCCATGGTCAAGGATGGTCTTGCGCATGGCGGCAATGATGCCGCTGAGTTTGTCGGTGCCTATATGGGCGTGGGCGTCAATGGCAATGGAGGGGTCGGCACCGTGCTCAATGAAACGGTGCATGATGGCTTCAACGTTGCCGCGCTTGGTGCTGCGAGTGTAGAGTTTACCATCGGAATAGGTGCCGGCACCGCCTTCGCCAAAACACCAGTTGCTGTTGGGGTCTACTATTTGGGTACGGGCCAGCCGGGCAATGTCCAGCCGGCGTTCTTCGACGGGTTTGCCCCGCTCCAAGAGGATGGGCTTGATGCCCAGTTCGAGGGCGCGGAGGGCGGCAAAAAGGCCGGCAGGACCAGCCCCCACAATAACAACGGCAGGCCGGTTGTGGCAGTCTTGATAGGTGCCATGATAGTCGGGGGCAATATATTCCTCGCCGCAATAGAGCTCCACAGTGGCATGGTAGAGAATGCGGCCACGGCGGGAGTCAAGGCTCTTTCGGACAACCTCAACATGGGCTAGGTCGGCAACGGGGATGCCGCTCTTGCGGGAAACGGCTTGGTAGAGTAGGGCAGGGGTGCAGTACTCTTGTGGACTGAGGTCTATGGCGAGTTGCTGTTTCATGGATTGGGAAGGACGAAAGGTTAGCCTTCAAAGGTAAAGGAGAGCATGAAGGTGCGGGAGAGCATTTCGGTAGTGGACTGGGTGTAGTAGTCGTCGTCTTCGACCCGCAGGTCCGAGAGGCCGAAGGCCATTTTTAGCTCAATGGCGAATTTCACATAGCGAAGAAAAACATCGAAACCCACGCCGGCACTGTAGCGCAGGTCGGTGACATTGAGGCGAATGATGGATTCGTCGTTGTTGTTCTCGTTGTTGCGCCACGAGGCAAAGTCGAAAGCCCAACTGCCGCCGGCAATGAGGTAGGGCCGGAAATTGGCATAGCGCTTGGCCCGGAATTTGATTTCGATGGGTATTTCGCCATAGACGGACTCGACGGTGCGCTGGGTGTCGTATTTCCAGTGGGTGGAGGTGTAGGCCTCGGACCAGACGTAGGACATGTCGCGGCTGATGAGGGTGATGCCGGGCAGCAGACGGAGATTGAAGTAGTCGTTGAGGCGTATATCACCGATATAGTTGATGTGGAAACCAGGGCTATAGTAGGAGGTGGTGCCGAGGATGGTCTGTCGGAGCGAGTCCTGCTCGGAATATTGGAGGTCGAACTTGGACTGGGTGTAGCCTACCTGAATGCCGTGATGGTATTTTCTTTCATCAAAAGTGTTGAGGTGCCCAGGCCGGTCCTGCGCCCTGCCGCATATGGCGGGTATCAAAAATAATATGAGGAGGTATTTCTTCAATGTTGGAAGTGTTGATTAGGGATGGTCATTTCGCCACGGAGGGAGACTTGCAGACTCTTGCGAACGTGGTCGTGGTCGTTGGGATAGGTGCCCAGAAGGTACATCATCTTGGTGACGGCGGCTTCCAGGGTGATGTCGTTGCCACCGATGACACCGATGCGACTGAGGTCACAGCTGGCCTCGTATTGGTCCAGAATGACGGAACCAGCCTTGCACTGGGTGACGTCAAGGATGATGATGTCGCGCTTGATGGCATCTTCCAGTGCGTTGATGAACCAAGGCTCGGTGGGTGCGTTGCCGGAGCCAAAGGTCTCGATGATAACGCCATGGAGGTCTTCGGTATGCAGGATGGCGTCCACCACGTTGGGGGTGATGCCGGGGAAGAGCTTGAGGACGGCAATGTTGCGGTCGAAATTCTTGCGCACTTCCAAAGGCAGGTGAGGCTTCTGGAGGAAAAGGTGGGATTTGAAACTGAAACGGATGCCGGCCACAGCTAGGGAGGGATAGTTGTAGCTGGTGAAGGCATCGAAGTTTTCGGCACTCACTTTGGTGCTGCGGTTGCCACGATAGAGACGGTTCTCGAAGAAAAGGCACACCTCTGGGATGTAGGCTTCGCGACAGGAGGCCAATTCGAGGGCGCAGATGATGTTTTCGCGCCCATCGGTGCGCAGGACACCCATGGGCAGTTGGCTGCCGGTGAGGATGATGGGCTTGGAAAGGTTCTTGAACATGAAACTGAGGGCCGAGGCAGTGTAGGCCATGGTGTCGGTTCCATGCAAGATGACAAAGCCATCGTAATCATCATATTGGCGTTCTATGATTTCGGCCAGTTCTATCCAGTTGGCAGGTGTCATGTTGGAGGAGTCGATGATGTTCTCCATTTGGCAGGTGTCAATTTCGTAGGCACATTTGCGCAGTTCGGGAACAACGTCATAGATGTGTCCCATGGGGTAAGGCTTCAGGGATCCGTTGGCATCTTGTACCATGCCAATGGTGCCGCCGGTATAGACAATCAGGACTTTATTTTTCATGGTGCTGGAATTGGAGGAGAATGTCGTTTGTTATAAAATGGGGTTGATTAATCTTTGTTTTCCTCTTCGAATTGCTTGATGGCTTTGCGGAGAGAGTCTGGTATGGGCGCACTGGTTTGCGTGAGGCGGCTATAGCCAGAGAGTATCGTGTGGCAGGATGCGCAGATGTCACCTGTGTCGGTGTTGATGACTTGCTGGACGACGGTGACACTTTTGTTGCCGATTTTTTCAGTATGAGTTGTAATGTGGATGTGGTCGTGGAAGTGGATTTGGGAGAGGAAGTCCACTTCGAGGTGCACGATGACCACGGTGAACTCGCCTGTTTCGGGCGGGACCCCCACGGCAGAAAAGTATTCCGACTTGCCGAGGTCGAAATATTCCATTATCACAGCATTGTTGATGTGTCCCATCTGGTCGACATCGTTGAATCTGATTTGTATGGGTAGAATCATGTAGTTTTATATGTTTAGTAATAAAAAAAGTTGCAGATATTATGTCTGCACTTCCATAAACGAAAAAAGGAAGCAAATATTATATTGCTTCCCTTTCTTTTTTTCGTGGCATTGACTGGAATTGAACCAGTGACACAAGGATTTTCAGTCCTCTGCTCTACCAACTGAGCTACAACGCCATCAATTTCTCTCTTGAAATCGGTTGCAAAAGTACTACATTTTTTTGAATTGACAAAATATTTTTTCAAAAAAAGATACAAGTTGCTGAATTTTAGTGCTATTTTTTTTGTCTTCCTAGAGCTTTTGCACTCTAAAATCATGTCCTCTGGAGACAGAAAATAGTGTTTTTTATCGCTTATTCTTCTGCTTTTATTACTTCTGTTTCGCTATTGTCTTTGTTTTCAGACTTTTTCTTACGAGAAACAATATAAATGTCTATAATCAGCCAAAAGGCACCGACGGTGATGGCGGCATCGGCCACATTGAAAATGGCATTGAAGAAGAGGAATCGCTGCCCGCCCCAAATGGGCATCCAGTTGGGCCAAGTGGTGTTGATGATGGGGAAGTAGAACATATCCACCACACGTCCTTGCAAAAATGGGGCATAGCCTCCCTCGGGCGGAAACAATTGTGCCACGTTGTAGTAGCTTTCGTTAAAGATAAGCCCATAGAAGCAACTGTCAATAACGTTGCCCAAGGCACCAACAAAGATGAGTGATATGCACACGGCCAAAGAGGTTCGGATTCCTTTTTTTATATGGCGTAGCAAATACCATAAGATTACTCCGGAAGCAATGATTCGGAAAAGCGAAAGCATGATTTTGCCAAGATTTCCACCAATCTGCATGCCAAAGGCAAAGCCTTCGTTTTCGGTGAAATGTAGCAGGGCCCAATTGCCAATCAGTGGGATTTCTTCTCCAATGTGCATGTGGGTCTTGACCATAATTTTGACAAACTGGTCAATGATGAGAATGGCACCAATCAGGGTGAAAACGAGTATGTATTGCTTCTTTCTTTTTTTGTCCATAACTTTCTTATAACTCGTAGAGGCAAAAAATATTGTACGACAGTGGAATTATTATTTTTGCTTATAGCGGAATTCGATGGTTTCTAGAAGTTCGTTGTACCACTCCTGACCAAATCGACGCAGCAAAGGCTCTTTGAGGTATTTGTATAGCGGCACGCCACACTCTTTGCCTTTGGCCACGGCGCAGCGGCAGATGTCCCATTGGTGGTAGTTCAGCGCGGTAAAATCGCCGTAGACATCCACCCGTATGGGATAGAGGTGGCAGGAAATAGGTTTCATGAAATCTATCTTGCCGTCGCGGTAGGCCTGCTCTATGGCGCAGAAGGCGGTGCCGTCCTCGCCCCAGGCGACGTAGGCACATTCGCGGTTGTTCACCAATGGAGTGCAAGGCTCGGCGGCATTGTCTAGGGCGGAGACACCTTCTTCCTCTACCACTTTCAGCCCTTCTGCAGTCATGTAGGGCTTAACCTCGGGAAGAATTCTTTCTAGGATCGGAATCTCCGATTCTTCCAGCGGGGCGCCGCAGTCGCCGTCGACACAGCACTGCCCTTTGCATTGCTGCAAATCGCAGCAGAAACACTTCTCGGCAATGTCTTCCGATATGATGCAGTCTTTGACTATCAGCATAGGCATTTGAGCATTTTTTCGGCCAGTACTTTGGCCAGTTTGTATTTCGACTCCACCGTCCAGCCGCCCACATGGGGGCTGAAAACCGTGTTGGGGCAGGTGAGGAGATACTGCAGGTCGGGGTGAGAGGTGTCGAGGCCGTCCTTGCTCATGTCCTCATACTCCAGCACGTCTAGGGCGGCCCCCCGCACCTTGCCATCCTTGACGGCCTGAGCCAGGTCGGTGGTCTTGACCACGGGGCCGCGAGAGGTGTTGATGAGGAAGAAATCACGGCGGAATTGCTGGATAAAGTCTTGACGGACCATGTAGTGGGTCTCTTCGGTGAGGGGGACATGCAGGCTGACCACTTCGGCCCGTGCCTGTAGCTCTTCTAATGACACCTCCTTCACATAGGCGGGGGCATAGCCGTGGGGCTTGTACTTGTCGTAGGCAATGATGTCGCATTCGAATCCTTGCAGCCGTTGGGCAAAGGCAGCACCCATGTTGCCGAAACCGATGATGCCCACGGTCTTGCCCTTGATTTCAAGTCCGCGGTTCTCTTCGCGGTGCCAGATGCCCTGGCGCACTTGGCTATCGGCATGGGTAAGATGGTTGAAAAGTGTGAGCAACAGCCCCAAAGCATGCTCGCCCACGGCATCGCGGTTGCCCTCGGGTGAGTTGAGGCAACGGATGCCCAGACTCTCGGCATAGTCCACATCAATGGTCTCCATGCCTGCTCCCACTCGCCCAATGCACTTGAGGTGGAGGGCGTGGTCCAGAAAGTTTCGGTCTATGACAATCTTGCTGCGCACCACCAAGGCGTCGTATTCCTTTATTTGGCTCAGAAGCGACTCGTATGAAACGCCCGAATCCACCGTGACTTGATGTCCGGCGGATTCTAGCGTCTCTTTTAGAACAGGATGCGTATTGTCTGTGACGAGGACTCGCATGGTTAAAAAATGGGAATTTTTACCACCGATGCACCACCAAGCACACCGCCACCTCCTTCGACATTGGAATATATTTGCACTGGCTCGGAAATGATGCCGGCAAACTCGTCTTGGCTGTTGGCTGTGTTCAGGGTCTTTCTAAACAGATAATATTCGCGACTGACAGAGTAAATCTCAACATATACCCCCCCAATAAGCACAGCGTGGAGGTCTGACCTAAAGTGAATAGTGTGAGACTGCCCGTTGATGCGTTCGTCGGAGAAAAGCACCTCATATCCCGAGGATGGATCTTCTGTTATTCCTAGGTCGAAAATCTCGTCAGAGGCGTTGATGTCGAACAGTAGGTCGTCATCGACATGAAGATAGAAGTTGCTTTTTACGGTGTCTCTAGTTTGGGTTGAATAATTATAGGTTGTTTTAAAGCCACTGACTTTAATCATGTAGTAGTTTCTTTCGCCGTCAGGGTCATTTAAGGTAAATTCGGCATCGATCTGCCCGTAGATATGTTCCACTGTGTCGGGGTAGACTTCGGTACAGGTGTTGGTGTCGATGGCGCAGATGAAGTCGCTCACCGATACATTGCTGGGTATTCGGCATCCGGCGGTCATCGTGCCTTTGTCCGGCACGCTGACATGCAGCGTCAGACTGTCGCCGGCCTGGGGTGTGTATCCCAGGTCGTAAACGCCGTTGCCTATGTAGGTGACGAGGCTGTTGGTGGGGCGGCCGTTCACCTCAGTGGTCACGTCGGCATTCTTGATGGTGGCAATGGTGTCGTTGCTGAGGAAGAAACGGCTCTCGGTGAGACGCACCTTCCAGGGACTGCCGGAATCGGGGAAAGAAATCATCACCATGATGGGTTCGGTTTCCTCCCCGTCGAAGTCGATGACCTTCTCGCACGAGGAGAACGTTGTGGCAGCCAAGAGGACTGCTATGAATAGGGAAAAGTGTTTCTGTGACATAACTATATTGATTACTATTATATTATAATGTGGTTAGAACTTCCAGATGTAGCTGATGGAGGGTAGGATGGGGAATATGGAGAGCTGTTTGAGCACCTTCATGTCTCTGCCTTCAAGATTGCTCCACTGATAGCTCTCATACACCAGGTAGGGGTTTTGGTGGTTGTAGACGTTGTAGACACTGAGGTTGATGGTCCGCTGGCCGCGGCGCAGCTTTTTGTGGAAGTTGATGCTCACGTCCATGCGGTGGTAGTTGGGCATTCGGTAGTTGTTGCGGCTGCTGACGTAGGGGACGGTGCTGGAGTAATTGTAATAGTTCCATCCGTTGTTCCGCTGGACACGTTCGCCTCCACTTGGGTCGATGTCCTGCAGGGCCAGGGTGGCGGCATTGCCGGTGCTGAACACCCAGCTGACACTGGCATCAATGTGGTCGTTGAATTTGTAGGACAGCACCAAGCTCACGTCGTGCCGGCGGTCATATTTGGCAGGGAACTTCTTGCCGTTGTTGAGGATATTGCCTTCGCGGTCAAACAGGCGGTAGGTATGGCTCCATGTGTAGCCGAGCCAACCGGTCAGGCGGCCAAGGTTCTTCTGTGCCAGAAACTCAACGCCGTAGGCCCAGCCACGGCCCATGCACACCTTGTCTTCCCACCCCTGCGAGCTGCCCCAGAAAGAGGCTCCATCTTTGTATTCCAGCAGGTTGTCCATATATTTGTAGTATCCTTCCACCGAAAGGTTCAGCGAGTCCATCAGATTGTAGAAGAAACCGGCGGCCACCTGCTGCGAGGTCATGGGCCGTATGCGGGCCGTGACGGGCACCCACAGGTCGGTGGGCAGGCTGATGCTGCTGTTGCTCAGCAGGTGCAGGTATTGGGTCATGTAGGCGTAGCCCACCTTGGCCGAGAGGCGGTCGTTGATGAGCATGCGGCCACTGACACGGGGCTGCAGGCTGGGATAGAAAGTGCCTTGGACGGCGAAACCGGTGAGATTGAGTCCGGCATTCACCTTCAGCCAGTCGTTGATGCGCCAGTCGTCCTCGCCGTAGGCCATAAATTCGTTGGCATGGACGATGCTTTGGCCGATGACGGTGTCGAAATTATAGTTCTCGTTTTGGTCATTCTCCGAGATTTTCATGCTGGATGTTTCGGGCGTGAAGATGTGGTGGAGGAACTGCCCGCCGAACTTGATGGCGTGGTCGGGGGTGGGCGCGTAGTCAAAGTCGACACGGGCGGTGGCATCTTGAATGCCAGAGTTGAAATTCATAGTATACTCGTCCGAGTAGTTGGAGCGCTTGCTTTCTTCGGTGAGCGACAGGTTGTTGCGGTAACGTGTGTAAGCCCCAGTCACGTTCATGAAAAGCTTGGGCGTGAGTTCGTAGTTCCAGCGCAGGCTGCCCACGATGTTGCCCCAGTTGTAACCCAGGCGCATAAAGTCTTGCGAGGTGTAGCTTTGGCCGAACTTGTAGCGGGCATAAAGGGCGTCGTCGCCCATATAGTATGATGCATAAAGGCGGCTGCGGTCGCTGAACTTGTGGGTGACTTTGGCGTTGAGGTCGTAGAAGTAGTAGCCCGCATTCACCTTGCCTTCCTCGCCATCGGCGGCCATCATCAGGGCAATCATTGGTTGCAGGAACACATCGCCGTAGGTGCGGCGGCCCGAGATGCTGAAGGTGGTCTTCTCCTTCACGATGGGGCCTTCAACGTTGAACTTGGCCGAAATGAGGCCCACGCCTATGCCACCGTGGTACTCTTTGTCGTTGCCGTTGTTGGTGGTGATGTCCAGCACGCTGGAGAGGCGGCTGCTGAAATGGGCGGGGAAGCTGCCTTTATAGAGGCTTATGTTCTTCACGGCATCGGAGTTGAAGGCCGAGAAGAAGCCGCCTAGGTGGTTGACGTTGTACATCGGCACGCCGTCCAGCAGGAAGAGGTTCTCGTCTGGCCCGCCGCCGCGCACATACATGCCCGACATGCCTTCCGCACCGCTCTGCACGCCAGGCATCAGCTGCACCACTTTGATGACGTCGGTCTCGCCAAAGATGACCGGCACCGATTTGACCTGCTCCACAGGTATTTCAATGATGCCGCCTTGCGAACTCTCCACATGCAGTGTGCGCTCGCCTGTGATGGTCACTTCGGCAAGGGTGAGGGAGCCTTTCAGCTGCACGTCAAGACGTTGGTTTTTGCTCAAATCCATTGGGTGAAACTGGCTTTCGTAGCCCACAAAGGAGAACCGCAGGACGGCTTTCGACTCTTTGAGCGTGATGGTGAAACGGCCGTGCTGGTTGGTGATGGATCCTTTCTTTGAAACCGTGTCGTATACCGTGGCCCCAATCAGGGTCTCGCCCGTCTTGGCGTCGGTCACGGTGCCGCTCACGGTGTGCTGCGCCCAGGTGGTCGCAGTGGCTGCAAGGAACAGCAGTAGCAGAAGTTTTTTCTTCATGTTGAGATAGGTATTTGATGAAAGATTTTGGTGGTTTAGTATTGGTTTAGTCTTTTCTTTATTGTTTTTTTTATTTGGTAATATAATTTCCAAATATAAGTATTCTGTATTTGCAGCCTTCGGAGTTCCATCTTAGCTTGAGAACTAATAGGATAATTCTCTTCCTTCATTAGATTGTATAGGTCTTTGTAAAAGGAATTATCATCTTTCTTGAAGATTACACGAGCAATATATTTGTCTTTGGCGCTTTCCCAATAAGGTATGTCAAAAATGTTTTCAAATAATGACAATTTGCCCATGACATCAAGCGCAAGCAGTGTTCTTTTGCATTTGTCACATCGAGAGCAATTCAATTTTTTGTCTTTAATCTTGGCTATTTCGGAGTTTGGCCATCGGTTGGCTATTAATTCCTTCCAGCAAACGTATAGATATTTTTGAGTTAAAGGATTGTCAACAATGAATTTGGTTTTGTCAATCCTAGTCATGTCAGGATTGGCAATTATTATTTCCATGCTTTCGGTAGAAAGAAGGGGGGCAAGTAGGGTCTCGTAATAACCGGTTTGGCCTTTGTCAAACTTGAAATCAGCAATAGGAAACGATGACCCATAGAGATATTTCCCGAATAGCTTTTGTAGGGAAAGGCAGGCACTGAAGTTTCTAATATCCCCACTGGCATCGAAATCAAAATCTTTGTATAGTATGGAGAAGTTTGATTCAAGGCATAGGACGGGCAGTTCTATCTCGTTGGCAAAAGAATTAATCAGACGAAGGTCCTTCTCGTAGGCTTTCTTTGCTTTTTCCAAATCAACGTAACCCATTGCACCTACGTTGAAATATGTGAGGTGGGTGATTTGGTATGATTTGGAAGCAACTTTTTCCTTGTCTCCACATAATGATGGAAAATGTTGGAAGATGGCTGATAAGGAGTCTACTCCTAAAGAACAACCACATCCAACTCCATTTCCATTATACTGTGTTCTGATTAAATTAGATGCATGAAGATTAATCTTGTTACCATAAATTATGGACAATATATGGAGTACGGAATTCTTAATGTTGTAATATAGTTTCTCCGACATGTTACCTTCTACAATGATGTCTTCATTGTGAAGAACTGCCGGAAGAAGACATCCAACAACATAAGTGTCTGCAACTTCTTCCGTGAGGAATTCTCCGTATTCGGAATTAACGGTATAGTATATATCGGAGTCAATAGATTGGCTCTCGTCTGCTATGTGAGAAATTAGGCTGGTTTGGCCATTTTTTTCAATGATAAAGGGTTTCCCAATTCTAATCATTTATTTATATCTTTCTAGTATATTACATTAAATCTTCGGGTGAGGCGTTCACGCCGGGGTCATATTCCCATTGTTTCTTGGGGGCGACGGCGGTGGGAGGCTCTTTGCCGGATGGTGTCTCCATGGGGGTGGGGGCTTCGGGTTCCTCGGTGGATTTGCCGCGTTTCCGGTGTCTTCTATTTCGTTGCTCCTGGTATTCGTGCAGGGTGTCCCCTGCCACGATGCCAGTGGGCACGGCAATGATGGAGTAACCAAGCAGCATTACCAGCACCGAGATGAACTGACCGGTGGCCGTGACGGGCGTGATGTCGCCATAACCTACCGTGGTAATAGTCACTACGGCCCAGTAGACTCCCCTAGGAATGCTGGAGATGGCAGGGTTTTTGTCCCCCTCGATGCCGTACATGGCTGCCCCAAGGATAATGGCCATTATAAAGACAAATATCATCAGCACCAATATCTTGACGGCGCTCCGCCGCAGGGCGTTCAGCATAAAGCGGCTCTCGTCCAAGAACTTCTGCATCTTCAGTATGCGGAAGATGCGCAGCACGCGCATCAGTCGCAGCACCGATAGCGTTGAGGCTGCGGGCAGAAAGATGCTCAGGTAGGCCGGGAAGATAGAGATGATGTCGATGATGCCGTAGAAGGAAGCCACATATTTGCGCGGATGCTCCAGACAGTAGATGCGAAGGTAGAACTCGAAGGTGAACAAGAGGGTGAAGAGCCATTCCAACACGGTCATGGAGATGGAAAACCACTTGGTGGAGCTGGCCACGCTTTCCATCATGATGACCAACACGTTGAGGGCGATGAGGATGAGCAGCCAGATGTCGAATTTCTTGCCTCGTGGGGTGTCGGACTTAAAGATAATGGTGTATATCTCCTGCTTGGTCAGTGTGCGATACTTCTTGGGCAGGAGTATCTCAAACAGAGCGCGATGCATGATGTCGCCGATGAACTTGATTATGTCAAGGAATATCTGACGATAATTCAGGTGAGTCACCCAGTTGAAGAGCTGGTTGAGCGCGTCTGACAGAAGTTGAAGCAGTCGTTTCATTGTTGTTGTCGTTTGCTAACTACTATTCTTTTTTGTTGATAATGAGGGTGGAACTCCGCTCGGGAGTGAGACGCTGGGCCACCCGCTGCAGGTCGGCAGTGCCAACATGGCGGTAACATTCGGGCTCTGTGTTGACCAGTTCGAGTGCTCCAATCATCTCGAAGTAGCAAAGGTTGTGGGCCCGGTCGGCAGTCTTGTATTGTGAGTATACAAAGGTGTTCTCAAACTTGTTGGCCACCTTTTCCAGCTCTTTCTCGCTAATGGGCTGGACTTGCAGTTTTGCAATCTCCTCGTCGATGGCCCTTTCGGCCTTTTCGGACGTGACCCCTTCTTGCATCTTGCCGCTCACCACGAAGAGACCGGGGTCCAACTCGCCGGTGAGATAGGCATCTATTTCGGAGAAAAGGCCCTCCTCCTGCACCAGTCGCCGGTACATGCGTGAGGAATGGCCGTTGCTGAGCACGTCGCTCACCATGTCATAAGTGTAATAGTCTGGCGACCAGCGGTCACACATCATCCATGCTTTGTAGATGGCGTTGTTGGGCACATCGCGCTCCACCTCCATGCGGCGGGCCTGTGTCTGCATCGGTTCCTGTGGCAGGATGGCTTTCGCCATCGGGGCGGGGCGGCGTATTTTGCCGAAGATTTGCTCGACTAGTGCAAGTGTCTTCTCCTCCTCCACATTGCCCGCAATGGCCAGGATGGCGTTGGAGGGGTGATAATAGCGGTCGAAAAAGTCGCGCACATCCTGCAACGTGGCCTCCTGCACATGCCGTATGTCGGCCCCGATAGTGCACCAGCGGTAGGGGTGGACCTTGTAGCAGAGCGGCCGCAGCAGCATCCACACGTCGCCATAGGGCTGGTTCAGATACCGTTGATGATATTCCTCGGTGACCACGCGCTTCTGCACGTCCAGCACCTTCCAGGTGTCGTTCACTATGTCCCAGTCACCCAGCATGCGGTCGGCCTCCAGCCGCAACGCCCGTTCGAGATGCTGGGCAGGAACGGTGAGGTAATAATTGGTGTAGTCGTTGTTGGTGAAGGCGTTGTTTTCGCCCCCCATGGCATCCACCTCTAGGTCGTAGTCGGGATAACGGCGGGTGCCCCCAAACATCAGGTGCTCAAAAAGATGGGCAAAACCTGTGCGGTCTTCCCTCTCATTTCTGGCCCCCACTTGGTAGAGTATGTTGATGGTTACCAGTGGCGTGCTGCTGTCTCGGTGGATTATCACCCTCAGCCCGTTGTCTAATGTCTTCTTACTAAAAGAAATCATAACTCAAAAACGCACCTCACGTTTAAATATTGTTTTGTATATAAAAAAATGTTTTTTTCCACCCACACTCGTCTCCATGACCCAGAGTTCTCACCCAACATTCAATAAACGTTTGACACCCCCAAAATCTTCGCCCCACATTGATTTTTTTCTGACACCTCGCCCACATCCTTCCTCCACCAGTTTGTCCCGACAATGCCTCTTACGCCACTTCTTTATCTCGTATTTTGCATTGGTTATCAGAAGATTTCCTTGTTCTTTATGTAAGAATTAGTAACAAGCGTGGAAACAATAAGACCCATGGGGCTTGACTGAAGGTGTGCATTCCTATGCTATGGGGAATTGTATGAAATTGTGCTGTAGGCTTTCCTGCCAAACGCCCACTTAATGGTGCTCATCTTTCTTGCTGAGGCCGAACTGCTGTCGGTTCTTCTGTTTTTCCCCGACACATCCTGCTCGCTATAAGAGTGGGTCGGGTCCGAATCGGTACTGGCTTGGAAGTGGGTGGGCAATGTGTCTGTTGTAGGCAAAAGGTGTTTTTTTTGATCTTTTCTTTTGGGTAAGAACTATGTATTTCAAGTATTTATAAGAGGGGATAAAAGCAGTGTGAAATTATATGAATGTGGAAAATTTAGTTGGTCAACATGAATCTTGAAGTGCAGATCTGTGTGCGAAAGCGGGTTATGGTGTGAGGCTGGGGTGCAGAGACAAGCTATTTTTTATGGATTTGCAATTTTTTTATTTATAATATCAAAAAAAGTTGTATCTTTGCAAGATTGATATAACACGCCAGTCTGGTCTTTTCGGCATGGGACTGGCGGTGGCTTCGCCGTGGAAAACAGTGAGATACATGTCATGAAAGATGTTGTACTTCTGACACTTTTTATTTAACTAAATACGATCTTTCCTAAATGAAAATATCTGTTGCAGGTACTGGATATGTGGGTCTGAGCATTGCAACCCTCTTGGCACAGCATAACGAGGTGACGGCCGTCGACATCGTACAGGAGCGAGTCGATCTGGTCAACCAGCATAAGAGTCCTATCCAAGATGATTTTATTGAGGCTTTTCTGGCGGGTTTCCATGCCGAAAGCGACAAAGATATTCGCAACTGGCGGCGGGGTAGGACCGAGGGCCTCCAACCGCTCAAACTCAATCTGAAGGCCACTACCGACTGGCAGCAGGGCTACCGCGATGCCGAGTTTGTGGTCATTGCAGCACCGACCAACTACGACAGTGTGAAGAATTTCTTTGACACCTCAGCCGTGGAGGATGTGATACAGAAGGTGCTGCAGGTGAACCCCTCAGCCACCATGGTCATCAAAAGTACCATCCCGGTGGGATACACTGAGAATGTCCGTGAGAAGTTCCACACGGACAATATTATTTTCGCCCCCGAGTTTCTTCGCGAAAGCAAGGCCCTGTTTGACAATCTTTACCCAAGCCGCATCATTGTGGGTTACCACCAAGGCGACAAGCATTTGGAAGAACGGGCACATGTCTTTGCCGAGCTAATTCATCAAGGGGCCATTGCTCCGTCGCACGATTCTTCACTGAAGGGTTATGACCAAATACCCATCCTTTATATGGGTTCTACCGAGGCTGAAGCAGTGAAGCTCTTTGCCAACACCTATTTGGCTCTGAGGGTCAGCTATTTCAACGAACTGGATACTTATGCCGAACTCAAGGGACTGGACACCCATCAGATTATTGACGGTGTCTGCCTCGACCCCCGCATCGGTACACATTATAATAATCCCTCCTTCGGCTACGGTGGCTATTGTCTGCCCAAGGATACGAAACAGCTTTTGGCCAACTATGCCGACGTGCCGCAGGAACTGGTCCGTGCCATTGTGGAGAGCAACAAGACCCGCAAAGATTTCATTGCCGACCAGGTGCTTCGCAAGGCGGGATACTATACATATTATCACGACAATAACAACTGGGACCAAGCACAGGAGCACGAGTGTGTGATAGGGGTCTTTCGTCTCACCATGAAGAGCAATAGCGACAATTTCCGCCAGAGCAGCATTCAGGGGGTGATGAAGCGCGTGAAGGCCAAAGGAGCCAAAGTGATTATCTACGAGCCCACCTTGCCCGACGGAAGCACTTTCTTCGGCAGCGTGGTGGTGAACGATTTGGCAAAGTTCAAGCAGGACGCTGAGGCCATTATTGCCAATCGCTATGACTCGGTGTTGGACGACGTGAAAGACAAAGTATACACCCGCGACATATTCAAGCGTGATTAGCTTAATGTATTGTGCTGCATGACAACAAATGCTATTCACCTTCCCGGTTTGAATGGATTGAGAGCCCTTGCTGCACTGACAGTATTGTGGGGCCATGTCTTTCAGCGTGATTTTGGGAATTGGGGGATTGAAGGTTATTCCCTTCCCCTGTTGAGGTTTGACGGTGTAACGCTCTTCTTTGTCATTAGTGGTTTTCTGATTACTTTTCTGCTCCTAAATGAACATGAGCGTTCGAGAACCATCAGCGTTCCCAAATTTTATATGCGCCGAGTGTTGCGCATATGGCCGTTATATTACGCCTACATGGCCATAGCGTTGACTGTTACGCATAGTTGGGGTAATCCAAATGTCTGGTATTACTGTTTTTTCGGGGCCAATATTCCTTTTGCATTCTCTATAGGGGTGGCACTTTTGCCGATAGTGCATTACTGGAGCATCGGCGTTGAGGAACAATTTTATCTTTTATGGCCATGGCTGGTCAAGTCAATCAAGAAAAAAGAAAACAAGGATAAAAAAAAATCGAAGTTCCGCAATTATATAAAGCACAATAGTTTGTTGTGCTGGTCACTGGCCATCTGCATTATTTGGATTTTTGCAAAGTTACTGGTTCTAATCATATGGGGCAAATGTGGTGCATATAGGTTCTTTGCAGTGACCCGATTTGATTGTTTGATGATAGGTGCCATTGGTGCGATTCTGTATTATCAAAAGAAGCTTTGGTTTCTGAAGGTTGCTTGCAATAAGTGGGTTGGTACTATCGCCATTTTGCTACTGGTCTTTTCTCGGTGGACTATTTATCTCCCGGCCCCGTTTCGACTCCAGATTTTTGCAATCGTTTCTCTTTTTGCAATTACAGGTCAGTTGTCACCAAATAAACCATTGATAAATTTAGAAAACCGTCTGTTTGATTCTGTTGGAAAGATTTCTTACGGCATTTATATCATCCATCCATTGCTAATCTTCCTCTTGTCTAAACTATGGGTATCGCTCAGTCTTCCTTTGGACGAGCCGGTCCAAGTGGTTATTATTTATGTGGGGATTACGTTTATTACCTATTGGGTGGCGTGGCTTTCCTATCACTTTTTCGAGAAGCCTTTCTTGAAATTGAAAAATCAATTTGCAGTGGTGCAGAGTCAAAGTTCGTTATGATTGAATAAATCTGGTTATGAGTCAGGTAGTGTCACAAGCTAAACCATTGTCCTGGTATATCTTTCGCTGTGCCCCCGGCAAGGAAATGACTCTTCAGCAGGCCATCCAAGTCCGCCATGGGGTGGAGTGTTTCCTGCCATTGGAAAAAGTCCGCCAGCGTGACCGACATGGGCGTTTTGTTTGGGTTCAGCGATGTGTGCTATCTAGTTATCTATTCGTCCACGCCGAGAGAGATACATTCATCCAGATTCCGAAAGGTTTCTCTAATTTACGTCCGATGAACCAAATGAAAGAAGGACTTTGGGAGCCGGTGATAGTGCCTGACGTGGATATGGCCAGTTTTATCCGTGTGTCGGGTTCACTGGACCAGAAAGCCACATATCTCGACCCTGGCAAGCTCAACTTCAAGAAAGGTGACCGTGTCCGTGTCATAGGAGGGTCATTGGTGGGCGTGGAAGGTACCTTTATGCAAATCGGCGGCAAACACGAGAAACGTGTTGTCATCCAATTGGAAAACCTCATAGCAGTTGCCACAGCCGCCATCCCCGCCGCCTTGGTAGAGATAATATAACTCTCAGATATTCAAAAATATGTCTAGTGCTCCCAAAGTTTCACTTGCAATATCGGTTTACAAGGTTGAGCCATTCATTGAAAGGTGTGTCCGAAGCTTATTCGAACAAACTTTCGAGGATATTGAATTCCTGTTTATTGACGACTGTACTCCTGACAGGAGTATGGAGATAATGTGGCAGGTATTAGAAGATTATCCTAATCGGAAGAGCCAAGTCCACGTTGTCAGCCATGAGAAAAATATGGGCACTGCCATCACGAAACGTGAATGCTATCAGCGCGCCAATGGTGAGTATGTGTTGGTGATAGACAGTGACGACTATCTCGAACTTGATGCTGTTGAGACTATGTATAATAAAACACAGGAGGATGATGCCGACATTGTGTTATGTAACGTCAAAAGACATTATCCAAAAGCAGAGTGGGTTATTCAGCTAGCACCAAACGGTGTTCAAGGCAACGGCGAGAATGTAAGGGATGACATAATCAATCGTTATGTGACACCTGGTTTATGGTGTAAAATGATAAAGCGCGCAGTGCTTAATGAGAATAGAATATTGTGGCCGACAGGTGATTATGCTGAAGATTATGTGATTAGTGTTCAAGCTGCATATTACGCTAGGCGCATATCCTTGGTAGATAGACCTTTGTACCACTATTGCTTTGTCCAGGATTCATTATGCAACGATAGTTCTGAGGATAACGTGATGAAGAAATATAATGATTTTATTGATAATTTTAATATAGTTTGCCATTTCTTGAATAAGGAAGGTGTTGAAGAAAAGTACGAGACGGGAATATTCCTCAATAAAATCAGAGCTAAGGCACATCTTCAATCTTTGATAGGGCAGTGGAAATATCGGAAATTGTGGATAAAAACTTACCCAGAAGTGAATCGCACGTTCCTTTTTGGCGATAGATATCGTAAACCCTCTTATCGTGAGCGTTTCTGGATATTAGCCATGTCATTAGGTCTATATCCAAAGTACAAGAGGCTCATATATTCTAAGAGATTGCGTCCTAGGCCAGGGTGGTATCCAGTCTAGGCAAGATGTTTAAATACTCATAGATTGAACCATGAGTAGTTCTTTTCATAGAGCATACTGAGATAATGTAACGCTAGCTGAGAAAGATTCGGCTAGGCCTAATTGAACGAGAAATTTGCAAATAACAATGTTCCATAGAGAAAATGCAAAATCAGTAAAAGTATCTTTTGTGGTTGCCATGTATAATGTGGCAGCGTATATTGAGGAGTGTGTCCGCAGTCTATTTGAACAAACTTTGGATGATATTGAAATCATTATCGTCAACGACTGTTCATCAGACAATAGTCTAGAAATAGTGCTGAGGACATTGGAGGAATATCCCAATCGAAAAGAACAGGTGAGGGTGGTTCAACATGAACAAAACACAGGCATTAAAACTGTGAGAAAAGACGGGGTATATCAGGCAAGAGGGGAGTATGTCATTAATGTTGATGGAGATGACTACACCGATATCCATATGGCTGAAACAATGTATTCAAAAGCCAAGGAATCGGATGCAGACATGGTACTATGTGGTTTTTGGAAATATACTCGTGAAGGAAGATATTATGTTTTTCCAGTTCCAGAGGAGTCCTTGTCGGAAACGGAAACAATAAAAGATGCCGTGATGAATAGGTATGGTTGGTTAAATGTTTGGTGTAGAATGATTAAGCGAGAAGTCTTGCTTGATGAGAGAATGATATGGCCAACAGTAGGTCATGCAGAGGATGTCATTATTTCAATGGCTGCCACCTACATAGCAAAAAAAATAGTAGGTGTTTCTGAGCCACTGTATCATTATAGATTCACATTCAACTCTATAACAAACGACCCTTCTGCAACAAACAGATTAAAGAAATATCATGAGTATGTGAAGAATAATGAAACTCTTTTTTCTTTCTTTCAGAAATATGATATTGCAGATAAGTACCAACGGGGAATTATAGTAAGCAAAATGCGGGCAAAAAATGAATTACTGGCCTTGCTCCCTGATTCCAAATATCACAAAATGTGGCTGAAGACTTATCCTGAGGTAAATAGAATAATGTTGTTTGGAAATAGCATATTTCCATCAACATACCGAGAGAAGGTATGGTTTCTTGGCGTGGCGTTGGGGCTCTATCCAAAATATAAAAGAAGGTTGCTTTCTAAAAGATTCCGCCCTGAATTTACTTGGCGCTACATACCGGGCTAATCCTTATTAGAACCCATTCGGATAGGTGATTGCCTTTCCTCAATGTTGAGTCAAATGGTCTCAGATAAATGTGAAAGTAATTGCCAATAACCCATCATGATAAATAATATGAAACCAAAAGTAAGCTTTGCCGTAGCAGTATATAATGTTTCAAAATTTATCGAGGAGTGCGTCCGCAGTCTATTTGAACAGACAATGAGGGACATAGAGATTATAATTGTGGACGACTGCACTCCTGACGAGAGTATGGATATTGTGACTAAAGTGCTGCAGGAATACCCAGACCGTCAGTCGCAAGTAAGAATAATCCACCATGAACAAAATATGGGTATTGCGGCCACAAAGAACGAGGGGATTTTGTCTGCCACCGGTGAGTATGTGATAGTCATTGACGGAGATGATTATGTGGACAGAAAGATGGCAGAACTCATGTACGCCAAAGCAGTTGAGACAGGGGCGGACATGGTGGTGTGCGACTTCTATAGGGTGTATGAGAAAGGAATGAGCAGGGACACTCTTTTGCCAGAGGGATTGAAAGGTGATGGCGACAATGTTAGAATGGATTTCATTAACCGGCGGGTTCCTCCTTTCCATGTGGTAAAATTGATAAGAAGAGGTTTGTATGACATAGATGGGGTTGTGTGGCCTGAGGCAAGCTATGGTGAAGATGTGGTTTTCTGTGTTGTGACAGCATATTATTCTAGACGTTTTGCTCATGTTGCTGAGCCTTTATATTATTATCGGTACAATATCTCTTCTATTAGTAACGGGGTAAAAATAGAGGAGAGGTATTTAAGTAATTACTACGAATCTAAGCGGAATTTCACAATAGCATGGGGATTTTTAGACCATGTAGGTGTAAGAGAAAAGTATATGAGAGGCGAGGTAATATACAAGCTGCGAATAAAAAACCGCTTATTGGCTGTGACCAACAAATGGACGTATCGGAAATTGTGGTGGTCCACATACCCAGAAATCAATAGAGTGATTTTTTTCGGGAATGAATGCTACAGACCGTCGTATAGAGAATGGGTCTGGGTGGTGTTTATCATGCTAGGATTGTATCCTCGTTACGCTAAACGTTTGAGAACAAAGCGTTTCCTTCCTTCATGTGAATGGCTCTAGTTGCAGCTGTATATTTTTCTTTGACTATTAATTGGTAGGTATCACTTCGGATAATGTCAAAACCGATAAATAAAATCTTTTTTCCATATATTTCGTTCAATGTATGAAGTTTGCTTTAATTAGAGAGACAAAACTGCCGGAAGATAATAGGGTAGCACTTACTCCAAAACAGTTGTCACAACTTCAGGCTGATTTTCCTCATCATACATTCAAGGTTCAGTCGAGTAATATTAGAGCCTTCTCGGATGATGAATATCGGAGAGAAGGAATTAGTGTTGTGGATGATGTGTCAGATTGTGATGTGCTATTCGGAATTAAAGAAGCCCGAATAGACACGTTGATACCCAATAAGCATTATTTTTTCTTTGGACATATCGCCAAATTGCAGGAGTATAATCGTCCTTTGCTCCAGGCTATGATTCAAAAAAAAATAACTTTCTCGGATTATGAATATTTAGTTGATAATAGCAATCAAAGAGTTTGTGCTTTTGGATGGTGGGCGGGAGTCGTAGGTGTCTATTATACTTTAAGGGGATATGGACTTAAGTATGGTCTGTATGATTTGCCCAAGCCTGATCGTTTTTTTTCTTTGGAGCAATTGTTTGAATTCCTCCAAAAAGTAAAACTCCCACCGAGAAAGATTTTGGTTACAGGAACTGGACGGGTGTCTCACGGAGTACAGTATGCTTTGGAGAAGATTGGAGCAGTAAGGTTGTCAGCGGATGATTATCTAAATGAAAGAGATGTACCAAGTCTGTCGTTTGTGGTTACGCCGTTATCGGATATGGTGAAACAGAAGGATGGGTATCCTTTTGATAGGCAGGAATTCAGACTGCATCCAGAGGATTATGAAAGCGATTTCATGCGATGGGCTAAGAAGACAGATGTCTTGATTTCCGCTCATTTTTGGGGTCCAAGGGAACCAATATATCTTACTGCTGAGGGTCTTCGTAATGAAGGAATGCGAATAAGCATGATTGGTGATATCACATGCGACATAAAAGGCAGTATAATGTCTACAGTCAGACCTTCCACCCATGAGGATCCCTATTACGACTACAATCCTATCACAGAACAAGAAGAACCGGCTTTTTCTTCAGACAAGAATATCACAGTGATGGCAGTAGACACCTGCCCCAATGCTTTGGCAATGGACACGAGTGCATATTTTGGCGAGATGCTGCAAAAACATGTGCTGGCATCTCTGTTAACTGATACATATTCCGAGATTATTGATAGAGCAACGATTGTGAGGAATGGTAGCCTCACAGAAAGATACTCCTATATGAAGCCTTTTTCCGAAGGGAATAATACCAATTACAATATTATCACATGAAACCAAAAGAGCGTATTAAAACAATTTGCAAACTGCCCCATAAGTTCTCCATCCATATAAAAAAGAAGTTTTATTCTTATTTGAGTTGGAAATATCAGGAATTTGCCCGAAAATTAAGCCTTGAGGCTAATGAGAAAGACTCTAAGAGTGCCCTGATGAAGGTGAAACATAAAAGGAATCTGACTCCGCAACAGAGGTTAGAGATAACAGATTTCTATAAGAGCCTCACCGGGCAAAAGGTCTCATTGTCTGACCATGAGTATTTCTATTCCAGAACGGGTGTATATGCAAAAGATTATATGCCTAGAGGTTTGTATGAAACCGAAATTCTAGGACGTGCAAATAGACTGGATTGCTATAATTCATATAGTGATAAGAATCTTAATGAGATGTTGCTGCCTGGGATAAAGCATCCCCATTCTTACCTAAAGAATATAAATGGCTATTATTATTATGAGGGGCGTCCGGTCAGTATGGAAGATGCGGCTTTTTTATGTCAGAACCTACAAGATGTTATAGTCAAACCATCAAAAGGTCTTGAGGGCAGGGGTGTGAGAAAGGTATCATTCAAAAATGGAAAATCTATCCCAGGGGGGCATACATTAATGGACCTTTTTGCTTTATATCAGAGGGATTTCTTAATACAAGAGTCTGTAAAGCAACACCCTCAGATTAGTGCCTTGAACCCAACATCTGTCAATACGCTGCGAATTATGACCTATCGTTCAGGTATGGAGGTGATGGTCGTTTATTCAGCTGTTCGAATTGGAAGACGAGACCAGGTGATAGACAATCAGAAATCGGGTGGAATGAGTACGGTTATTAACCCCGATGGTACTTTAGGCAAGTATGCTTTTGGCAAAGCTGGAGACGACATGATAGAAAAGACAGACACTGGAGTGGTTCTTGAAGGATATCAATTGCCCTGTTTCGACCGAGCCATAGAGACGGTCAAGAATCTACATTATTCTCTACCTTTGTTTGATATAGTAGGATGGGATATTTCCATCGATGAAGAAGGAGAGCCTGTGTTGATAGAGTGGAATGGCCGCCCAGACCCTAGCCAAACGGCCTGTGGTACGGGATTGGGCAATCTTACGGAACGTATCATTAAAGAGGTATGGCCCCGTGAGAATACAAAGTTCTATGGTCCTCCTTCATTTTATTATAAAACCAGAAAGCATTAAATAGGTTTAGATGCATATGGCAAATGTTAGGTGTCTTACGTGGTAACTGCAGCTGAAACAAATATCCTTTCAATGAAGATTCTATTTTGTGGAGATCTGATGCCCGGTGGTGTGCTACCTTATCAAGGCCAGTATATTGATCAGCACTTACTCACATTTTTGAAGTCATATGATTGCCGAATTGGTACCCTGGAATGTGCAGTCGGTACATCCGATATGCCATTTGACGAGGTTAAAATGAAAGGCCGCCAAAATATTATTTATGCCCGAGAGGATGATTTTTTCAGGGTGAAAGAAATGGGATTTGATGTGGTTTCTCTTGCCAATAATCATGTGTTGGATCTTAGTGAGGAGGGGCTGATAAATACTATCAGATTACTGAATGATAATGGGATAAAGTATTGTGGGGCAGGTTTAGATATTGAGGAGGCATCTCGTCCAGCATTGATAGAGAAAGACGGTTTGTCGGTAGCAGTATTGGCTTATTGCATGTATGGAAACAAATATTTGGGACATGTGAAGTTGGCAGGGAAAAATGAGCCAGGTGTGAATCCATTAGATGTCGACAAGGTCGTTAGGGATGTCAGCGAGGCAAAGAAAAAATATGACAAGGTGATAGTGATGCCGCATTGGGGACGGGAATACAGGTACGATCCCATGCCTGAGTGTCTAGCTATCGCTAAACAAATCGTTCAAGCGGGTGCCGACGCAATTCTAGGAAGTCATCCTCATCAGATACAACCTTTAGTAAAATATCGTGGTAAGCCCATTTGCTACAGTATGGGAAATTTCCTCTTTCCGGATTTCTACATGCGCCCGCCTCGCCCTATGTGGTATCCGGCCAGTGATGAGAATACGTATAGTGTTAAGAAGGTGGTTGGCTATCCCTTTCCAATCGAAGAGCCAATGCTTCAGGTTTGGAATCCGTTGTCAAGATACGGCTGTGTTGTTTCGATGGAACTAAATGGCAAGGATGTGGACACTAAGGATTATTATGTACATTTATCCGATGATAATGTATTGTCACTGAGTGAGCTGCCGGCTGATATGCAAAACAGGCTTTTTAAGAATAGTTTGATGGCCAAGTACACGACTTTTCGTTTTATGAGCAGAATGAAAAAACGTTTGCTTGGGTAGAATGAATCGTATACCTAAGTTCACTATAGATTTAATGTTGGACGTTGAGCGGGTAAAATATGAATAAAAATTGGAATCTTTGAACCTCCTTCATGCTGCATTTATGCAATCCTCAGATATTGACATTTCTGGCAAATCAATCTTAGTCACAGGGGCCGCTGGTTTTATTGGTGCCTATTTGGTGAAGCGTCTTTTGCATGATTACAAATATGTAAAAGTGGTAGGCTACGATAATATCAACGATTATTATGATGTGAAACTGAAATATTACCGCTTGGCACAGTTGGGAGTTGGAAAAGAACATATTGTTGAAGGTGAGGCAGTAAAGAGTGAGATAAATCAGGGATTTGAATTCGTCAAAGGGGATTTGGTTGATAGAGGTTTGGTTGCTCAGCTGTTTGAGAAATATCAATTCGATATTGTCGTCAATCTGGCTGCGCAAGCCGGAGTACGTTATTCTATTGATAACCCCGATGCATATATAGACAGTAACATTATTGGTTTCTATAATATCCTAGAGGCATGCCGACATAATTCGGTTCAACATTTGATATATGCCTCCTCGTCAAGTGTGTATGGAGGCAATTCCAAGGTTCCATTCAGTACCAATGACAATGTAGACCACCCAGTGAGCCTCTATGCTGCCACAAAGAAAAGTAACGAACTGTTTGCCCACTGCTACAGCAAGCTCTTTAATATACCTACTACGGGATTGAGGTTCTTTACAGTATACGGTCCAGCAGGTAGGCCAGACATGGCATACTTTGGTTTTACTAATCAATTGCGAAGAGGCGAAACCATCAAAATCTATAATTACGGTAACTGCCGCCGGGACTTCACTTATATTGACGACATAGTGGAAGGCCTAGTTCGGGTAATGAAACATCCACCCCTGCGAAAGACAGGTGATGATGGTTTACCCCTTCCGCCTTACAAAATATATAATATTGGAGGTGGACACCCCGAGAGCCTCTTAGACTTTGTAATCATCCTTCAGGAGGAATTGCTGCTAGCAGGTGTGTTGCCGCAAGATTACGATTTCGATAGGCACAAGACATTCGTCCCAATGCAGCCCGGTGATGTCCCTGTGACATACGCTGATGCCTCAGATTTAGAAAGGGATTTTATGTTTGTCCCCAAGACGTCGCTTCGAGAAGGCCTGAGACGTTTTGCTAAGTGGTATAAAGAGTTTTACTAAAGTTTGACAAACAAAATAACATAGGCTCTAGTTTGATAAAAGACTGATTTTTTAGCAGCCTCGAAGAGGCTGAATCTCAATAACCCCATACTAAGCGACCAACGGGAGCGCAGTGTGGGGATAGCGAAACCCCTACTACTCAGCGTGTCGAAGACACGCCACAT
>ODAI011610312.1_pt1 | contig 40626 bp, 27 predicted proteins | sample 1539321 | NCBI WGS metagenome assembly ODAI01 (sample SAMN02144231, study PRJEB22623) | gut metagenome | biome: sheep rumen | host: Ovis aries | place: New Zealand
AAAAAAGGCAGAATAAGCACATAGAAAACATGAGCCCATAAAAAGCAAATGGCGTGTAACTCATTGAGCTACACGCCATTTGATAGTGTTTTGTTATGTCTTTACTTATGCGTCTCATTTGACCTCCTCGAAGTCGGCATCTTGGATGGTGTCGTCTTGTTTGGGTTCCTGCTGTTGGTTCTGCTGACCTGCATTCATGTCGGGACCGGGTTGGGGACCTGCTTGGCTGTACATCTGCTGGCTGGCAGCCTGCATGACTTGGTTGAGGTTGTTGATGGCGTTATCGATTGCTGCTACATCACCACTCTTGTGGGCATCCTTCAAGGTCTGGAGTGCGCTCTCGATGCCAGGTTTCTGGTCGGCAGGAATCTTGTCGCCATTCTCGTTGAGGAAGTTTTCTGTTGTGAATATCATCGAATCAGCCTGATTCAGCTTGTCGATGCGCTCACGCTCCTTCTTGTCGTTTTCGGCGTTCTGTTCAGCCTCGGCCTTCATACGGTTGATTTCGTCCTCGCTCAGTCCGCTGGAAGCCTCTATGCGGATGCTCTGCTCCTTGCCGGTAGCCTTATCTTTTGCAGATACGTTCAGTATGCCGTTGGCATCGATGTCGAAGGTTACCTCGATCTGAGGAACGCCGCGGCGTGCCGGTGCGATACCGGTCAGGTTGAACTGTCCGATAGACTTGTTCTGTGCAGCCATTGGACGTTCGCCTTGCAGCACGTGGATGGTAACCTCTGTCTGGTTGTCGGCAGCTGTGGAGAATGTCTCGCTCTTCTTGCACGGAATAGTTGTATTTGCCTCAATCAACTTGGTCATCACGCCACCCAGGGTTTCGATACCCAGTGTCAGCGGTGTTACGTCGAGCAACACGATGTCGCCCACACCACCTTCCTTGTTCAGGATGGCTCCCTGGATAGAAGCACCTACGGCAACCACCTCGTCGGGGTTTACACCCTTTGACGGTTCCTTGCCGAAGTAGTTCTTAACGAGAGTCTGAACGGCAGGGATACGGCTTGAACCACCTACGAGGATGACCTCATCGATGTCGCTCGTAGAGAGCTTAGCGTCACGAATGGCATTCTGGCAAGGTACGAGGCAAGCCTGAATGAGGTCGTGTGCCAATTGCTCGAACTGAGCACGGGTCAGCGTCTTTACCAAGTGCTTAGGTACGCCGCCTTCGGCAGTGATGTACGGCAGGTTGATCTCGGTAGTCGTTGTGCTTGAGAGTTCAATCTTAGCTTTCTCGGCAGCTTCCTTCAGTCGTTGCATTGCCATCGGATCCTTAGAAAGGTCGATGCCTTCTGCCGCCTTGAAGTCGTTGACGAGCCAGTCGATGATGACTTGGTCGAAATCGTCACCGCCCAGATGGGTGTCGCCATTGGTAGAGAGCACCTCGAACACACCGCCGCCAAACTCCAGGATAGAGATATCGAATGTACCACCACCAAGGTCGAAGACCGCAATCTTCATATCTTTGTTGGCCTTATCGACACCGTATGCCAAAGCTGCTGCTGTAGGCTCGTTGACGATACGCTGAACGTTGAGACCTGCAATCTGTCCAGCCTCCTTGGTTGCCTGACGCTGAGAGTCGGAGAAGTAGGCAGGTACGGTAATGACAGCATCTGTCACCTCCTGTCCGAGATAGTCTTCTGCGGTCTTCTTCATCTTCTGCAGGACCATAGCAGAGATTTCCTGAGGAGTATACTTCCGGCCGTTGATGTCAACACGCGGATAACCACCCTCGTTGACAACGGTGAACGGAACGCGCTCAGCTTCTTTCTTAGACTGCTCGTAAGTTTCGCCCATGAAACGCTTGATAGAGTAAACCGTGTTCTTCGGGTTGGTGATAGCCTGACGCTTGGCAGGGTCGCCCACCTTACGTTCGCCACCATCAACAAAGCCGATGACCGACGGAGTCGTACGCTTACCTTCGCTGTTAGCGATTACAACGGGTTCGTTGCCTTCGAAGACGGCAACACAACTGTTAGTTGTACCCAAGTCAATTCCAATAATCTTTCCCATAATTCTATTTGTTTTTTGTTTATTATTCTATTTTTATTGACGGACATTATTGTCCGCAAACACTCCAAAACAAATGGCGTGCCAATTATGGGAAAAGAGTGAAAGAGTTGTCGGAAGTATGACAAGTTGGCACATTTCGGTACTAAATGAACATTTATTTGCAAAAAAATATGTAGTTTTTGTCGATTTATATAAAAAAACATTTATATTTGCAAAGTGAAATGTACAAAAACGATAAAGAGATGTATCCTCTTAGTGACGTTGATGACCATGATCGGACTGTCATCCTGTGGCAGGCATCAGCAGCGAAAGGGGTGCATCCTGCCAGACAGCGTAGAGCTGCGAGCAGGCGATGTCGTTTTTCGTCTGGGCGGCGGACTTGAAAGTCATGCTGTTACCATCATGGACAGGAATGGTGAATATTCGCATGTCGGCATTGTCATTGACACGATGGGCAGGAAGATGATTGTCCACGCCGTGCCGGGTGAACCCGATTTCGATGGCGACCCTGACAGGGTGAAGTTAGACTCCGTCAGTAAGTTTTTCGATTCGGTCTATGCGCTGAATGGTGCTGTGGTTCGTTCTACGGACAGCCTGAGTGCCCAACGTGCTGCCAAGGCAGCCATGGCGTTGTGTCACAGGCAGATACTCTTCGATGATGCCTACGATGTGTCAGACACGACCAAGATGTACTGTACGGAGTTGGTGATGTTTGTCTATGAGAAAGCAGGAGTGAAGTTGGTTCATACGGAACCCAATCATGTCGAGTTGCCTATGGTGAGTGCAGATGTATACTATCCGTCAGATGTCTATCAGTCGAAATTCTTGAAACCAGTTTATATATTTTAACCCAATTAAAACCAAAAAGAAAATGAAGAAGATTTTATTTTTCGTCGTAGCTATGGCTGCCATTTTTGCATTCGATAGCTGCAAAAAGAGTGAAGGACCAGCAGATGTTGCTATGAAGTCTGTAGAGTTGCTGAAGAACAAGGACTACAAAGGTTATGCAGACCTGGTTTATTTCGAGGACTCTATCACCAGCGACTCCACGAAGTTGAAGAACAAGAAGGAGTCTTATGCCAACATGTTGGAGAAGAACTACAAGCAGAAGTCAGAGAAGCAGGGTGACATCAAGGAGTACAAGCTGCTCGAAGAGGATGCTAAGGACAGCGTTGCTAACGTTAAGATTGAGGTGCTGACCACAAAGGATCAGAAGGACACCATGGACGTGAAGCTCCGCAAGGATGCTAACCAGCAGTGGAAGATTGAATCAAAGAAATAATCCTTTGGTTCTCTGATACAAATAAAAGAGGGATGCGACAAATATCTGTCACATCCCTCTTTGCTTTGGTCCCTTCAGCATGATGCTTTCCTGTTTTTCTGCGTCATGCATTCCTGTTTTTCTGCGTCATGCATTGTCTGTTATCGCCTGCATGATCTTTGTATGCAGTTCTTCGCAGAGTTCTGGATTGTCCTTGAGCAGTTGCTTGGTGGCATCACGACCTTGTGCCAGTCGGCTGCCGTCGTAGCTGAACCATGAGCCCGATTTCTGGATGATGCCATAGTCAACACCGAGGTCGAGCAATTCTCCGACCTTGGAGATTCCTTCGCCGAAGGTGATTTCAAACTCAGCCTTGCGGAAGGGAGGAGCAACCTTGTTCTTCACCACTTTCACGCGCACCTGGTTGCCGATGACCTGATCACCATCCTTGATGCTGGTGACACGGCGGATGTCGAGTCGCACGCTGGCATAGAACTTCAGTGCATTGCCGCCAGTAGTTGTTTCCGGGTTTCCGAACATCACCCCGATCTTCTCTCTCAGCTGGTTGATGAAGATGCAGGTGGTATTGGTCTTGGCGATGGTTGAGGTCAGCTTGCGCAGCGCCTGACTCATCAGTCGTGCATGCAGGCCTACCGCATTGTCGCCCATGTCGCCTTCAATCTCTTTCTTTGGCGTCAGTGCCGCTACAGAGTCGATGACAATGATGTCGATGGCTGAAGAACGGATGAGCTGGTCGGCAATCTCCAACGCCTGTTCGCCGTTGTCAGGCTGAGAAATCCACAAGTTTTCAACATCTACGCCCAGCTTTGCTGCATAGAAGCGGTCAAACGCATGTTCTGCGTCGATGAAAGCCGCGATGCCTCCCTGTTTTTGTGCCTCGGCAATGGCATGGATAGCCAGTGTCGTCTTACCTGAAGACTCCGGACCGTAGATTTCGATGATGCGCCCTTTCGGGTATCCGCCAACTCCTAATGCTGCATCCAGTCCGATGCTGCCAGTAGGAATCACTTCTACATTCTCTGTCTTTTCGTCTCCCATTCGCATGATGCTGCCTTTTCCGAAGTCCTTTTCAATCTTCGACATGGCAGCCTGCAGTGCCTTGAGCTTACCTTCCTGTGTGCTCATGGCTTCTTGTGTTTCGTCTTTCTTTGCCATACTCTATTTCACAATTTGACTATTTGACTATTTTACTATTTTACAATTATGCAATTATACGATTTACAATGTATGCTTTTTTTACCCCACCTCATAGTTCAGGTTTTTGGTTTTGTCGTTTTGCTCCCTCTCCTTGGTATGCAGTCCGAGTATGCTTCTGACGATGAACGTCGTTCGCCTTGTTCGTTTGCTGTATTCCTCGAATGTTTCCTTATAGGGGTCCAGTTTGTTCTCTTTCCACCCGCTGTAGGGGAAGAAGTTGAAGTAGGGCAGTTCGTCAATCAGTTTGTTGTGTGGTTTTTCGCCGCTGCCTTGTTCCAACTGCAGCAGGTTCTCCCTGGTAGGATAGATGCATACAATGCCTTTCTGGTGGCAGTAGTCCACGACCGGCTGTATGTATTGTTCGTATCCTTCAATGATTTTCCGAAGCGAAAAGTTGCTGTAAGCCGTTTTGCCAAGCCGCTGGATGGGTCTTAGCTGTACGACGTCAGGCTTGACATCCTTGAACACCTCCTGAAACTGTACCAGTTCTTCCACGTTGTCTTCGTTGACGGTGTAGTTGATGCGTATCTTGAAGTCCGGATGGTCAGCCTTAACCGCTTTACATGCTGCGATGAGTCTGAGGAACTTGTCGTAGTTTCCGAATTTCATCAGCTTCTCGTATGTGTCACGGGTGAGTCCGTGGGTAGATACCGTAATCTCGTTCAGCCCAGCCTTGATGAGGCTTCTGAGTTTTTCCTCGTCCAACAGGTTGCCGTTGGTTGTCATGGAGACATACGGTATTCCTGCATCCTTCCCCCTCTTGACGAGCTTTTCCAAGTCTTTGTACAGGGTCGGTTCAGCTCCACATCCTATCTGTAGTTTCAGCGCCCGGTGGTAGATAGCTTTGGCGATAGCCTCCAGGTCGTCTTCAGAGAAGCGTGCATGCAGCTCTTTTCTCTTCTCTTCGATGCTGAAATAGCACATCTGGCACTGGATGTTGCAGCCCATCACAGGGTCAAGATACACGTTGAGGTACCTGCGACGCATGACGTGCAGCGCGAGGATGCCCATCAGTTTGATGCGTGGGCTCTTGATCCGTTGGTAGATTTTCAGCAGTTGATATACGTTCATGTTACACTTGATGGCTCTCTTATAGTTCCAGGTCTCCGTCGTGAATCTCGTTCCACGGTAGTCCCTGCTTGTTGAGTTGTTCCATGAACGGATCTGGGTCGAACTCCTCGACATTGAAGACTCCAGGCTTGCGCCACAATCCTTTGCAGAACATCATTGCGCTAATCATTGCCGGTACGCCGGTAGTGTAGCTGACACCCTGCATGCCTGTTTCGCGGTAGGCATCCTGATGTTTGCAGTTGTTGTATATATAATAGGTGTGTTCGTTGCCGTCTTTGCCGATGCCCTTGATGCGACAGCCTATAGAGGTCTCGCCCTCGTAGTTTTCGCCCAGGTCTTGCGGGTTAGGGAGCACAGCCTTCAGGAACTGCAACGGCACAATCTTCACCCGTGCTGTGCCTGAGCCGTCAGCCAGCTGAGCTTCGTATTCCACCTCATCGATGCGACTCATTCCGATGTTTTGAATGACCTCAAGGTGTTTCAGGTATTGCTGTCCGAAGGTCATCCAGAAGCGTGCTCGCTTGATGGTGGGGTAGTTGATGACCAGGGACTCTATCTCCTCATGGTGGAGCAGGTAGCTGTCGCGCGGTCCTATGTTCGGGTAGTTCAGGCTCTTGTGAATCTCCAGCGGCTCCGTCTCCACCCATTTTCCGTTCTCCCAGTAGAGTCCTTTCTGCGTAATCTCGCGGATGTTGATTTCCGGGTTAAAGTTAGTAGCGAACGCCTTGTGGTGGTCGCCGGCATTACAGTCTACGATGTCGAGATATTGTATCTCGTCAAAGTGGTGCTTGGCGGCGTATGCCGTGAAGATGCTTGTCACTCCTGGGTCGAATCCGCATCCAAGAATGGCAGTCAGGCCTGCCTGCTTGAAGCGCTCACGGTATGCCCACTGCCATGAGTATTCAAAATGGGCTTCGTCCTTCGGCTCATAGTTAGCCGTGTCAAGGTAGCTGCATCCACATGCCAGGCAAGCCTCCATGATGGTCAGGTCCTGATAGGGCAGTGCCAGGTTGACGACCAGTTCCGGTTTGTAGTCGTTGAAGAGAGCCTTCAGCTGCTCTACGTCGTCTGCATCCACCTGTGCCGTCTGTATCGGCATGGTGTAGCCCTTGGCATGTATGTCAGCCACAATCTTGTCACACTTCTCCTTGCGTCGGCTGGCAATCATGAATTCGTTGAACACGTCAGCATTCTGTGCTATCTTGAATGCTGCTACGGTAGCCACGCCACCGGCGCCAATCATCAGTATTCTGCTCATATTTCTTTTCTCCTCTTTAATGATTCTGTTAATGCTTTTCTTTTGTGCGGCAATCATGTAGTCGCGGAAGACGTCCGACTGTTCGTCGTCCTTCCCTTCGGCAACGGTGTCGAAGCGGTTGCGGGGTAGTCTCCATATTCGTGCCATTTACAATTCACTATTCACAATTCATAATTCACAATTGACAATTCACAATTAGGCAATTAACAACACCCCCTTTAGGGGGCTTGGGGGCATCCCCTCAACTCCTCGCCCTTTATGCCCAGTGCGTTCATGAGTGAGTAGCCCAGTATCTCTTGCCGGAAGTTGCCGCCCGGCATGGGTTGCATGGCAAAGACGGTGATACGCTTGTCGTCGTCAACGGTTTTAAGAACGTGGCGCAGCTGTTGGATTGTCGCTTCATCTTCAGCATTGGGAATGACCATCATTCGCTTCGTTGCCTTTTCTTGTGCCAATGTGCCTATGATGTCCGTGAAAAATTCCTCCTTCGTAACCATGTCTTCCACAGCGACGGCACTCATCGTGAACTCGCCGAGGTTGTCTTTGAACGCCTTTCCGTTCAGCTCCTTGTTGAAGTCTGCCGGTACGAAGTTTTCCATCGCATCCTTTCCCTTGTCGTGAACCAGCACCACATGAGTCTGCGTCGACTTCCCGTCCTCGACGGGTCTCATGCCCCCGTCCAGGGCTATGCAGTCAATCCACCTCGGCATGTCGGCAGGCGGTATGCGCCGCATCAGCATCCTCTCGAAGTTGACAATCAGGTTGAAAGCCACCTTGTCCACGTAGTCCGCATCGGCAACAATGATGTTCTCGTATTCGTTCATTGTTGCAAAGGTACGATTAAGTAAGGACAAAGCAAAAGAAAAATTGGTTTTTCTTTTGCTTTGTCGAACGAGAGTACCTTCGGCGATGCCAAAGGTACTGCAAGTCGAAGACAATACAAAATAAAAATCCTTTTTTATTTTTATTGTTGAGGCGCAGCGTACCTTCTTAAGACTCGCTACGCTCATATAAGCGACGTTGAACGTCGAGCGCGACTGAAGGTCAAGAGGTACGATTAAGTGAGGACAATTGATAGAGAATGCCTATTTAGAGTGGTTTTGTGTGGGAATAAAAAGAGCTCAGATCTGTGCGAAAATAAAAAGATGACTACATTCTACATGGGATTTGTATGTCGTTGATAGACAGCGGCATACAAAATCCTTTAGATGAAATAACCTACATCTTTCTGCACCGTTGCCTGAAACATGCCAGAAACAGGCTTTTGTACATCTATACGTCTGTTTAATGTTGTTAACAAATAGGGCTGTTTTTTCCGAAAACATCCCTTTGGAATGCAACTACTATGTGTTTGGAACGCAACTACTATGTGTTTGCACGCCAACTACTATGAGTTTGCCTTCCAAGGAAGTACTCCTTGCACCGGCGGTGTATGTTAAATCCCCTGAATGTAGGTATGTTTTTGTTTTAACCCCCATAACCTATTGACTGCCAACGAGATAGAAAGCGGCTGTAGAATGTAGTATTATTTTTTAAATTCTCCCTGTAGGGGCCCTACAGCGCAGGATTGCGCTCGAAAAAGGGGCATCCTACACTCATGCTTAAACCGAACTCACGTAGAGAATACCTATTCACTTGGTCTTGACCACCTGACAACACTGATGCTGACCTCATAAAGCAAATAGAGTGGGATGGTGACAAGTATCAAGGTCATCAGGTCGGGAGGCGTGATGATGGCAGCGACCACCATGATAGCGAGGAACGCATGCTTGCGGTAAGCAGAAAGCATCCCTGAAGTAATTATCCCCATCTTTCCAAGGAAGAAAGCGATGACAGGCAACTGAAACACCAATCCCATCACCAAGGTTAATGAAATGAAAGTAGAGACATAGGAGTCAAGCGTAATGGTACTGTGCACTCGCTCTGCCACGCTGTACGTTCCCAAAAAGCGGAACGAAATAGGAAATAACACGAAGTAGCTCATCAGTACTCCGATAATGAACAAAGCATAAATAGTGCCTGCCACCTGAACGGAATACCGCCGTTCGTTGTCGTAGAGAGCCGGCGAGATAAAACGAAACAGCTCGTACAAGATAAAAGGCGAAGCACCCAACAGACCGAGATAGACTGCCGTAGAGACATGGGTCATGAACTGACTCGACAGGTCGGTAGCTATCAGGTCTACATGATATTCCTCAAAGCGGAAGTCCATGCCTACAGCCTGCATCACCCGTTCCAGCCACCGATAAGTACAGAAGTCCCATTCGCTTGGAGCCAACAGCAACTGCCACGTGGTGTCCTTGAAACAGAACACCACGACAGCAATCACCGCCGTCACTCCAAGGATGCGGAAGAGCATCTGGCGCAACACCTCAAGGTGACCGCCAGTGGTCATCAGAGCCTCATCGTGTGATGTATCGCTATTGCTCTCCGACTTTTGCCGGGCTTTCTCCTTCACCATCCTGCTGAGGTTCTTTTTCCTGCGATTCTTCCTCTTCCTCTTTCGGATCTTCGGCCAGCGGCTCGTTCATTCCTTGTTTGAAACTTTGCACGCCCTGTCCTAAGCCTTTCATCATCTCCGGCAGCTTCTTGCCGCCAAAGAGTAGCAGAGCAATACCGCCAATCAGCAGCAACTCCGTCGTGCCGATAAATAACAGTTGTGACATCATTTTTCTTCATTTTTTTCTTTACAATACCTGTTCCATGACATTCCGGACAGTATTTAAAAAAGTGCCCACTACATACAGGGCATATCCAAGTGTAATCGCCAAGACATACATGACATTTTTTACTATAATTTCCATGACATATATGGCATATTTTCCTGTATTGTCCATGACAACTATAACAATGTTTTAAATATCTGCCTTTACATACAGAACATTGTCTACGATAATTCCCTTTGCAAACATTACAAATTACATATACTTGCATGATTTGCCCATCCTTATTCTCACTTTTCATTACTCTACCCTCTTTACATGCATGGCATTTTTGGATGCCATTTATGCAAGATTTACATCGAATAGTACCCTGATTGCATATTTTACATGTTACATACCCATAAGAACAATAACGGCATATAATATTACCATGATTACATACAAGACAATACTCACGACCGTATTTGCAGTTATGGCAAGTAATGATTTCTCCTTTCCCCTTACACGCCAAACATTTCATCATACCAGGAGGAAGGCGATGGCATGAGGCTAAAGAAAAAAGGATGAATAAGCATATATATATTCTTTGTTTCATGTTACTATGATGTTACCAAGAAAATCTCGCACGTATCGAAGTTGATTTCCCAGTTGCCGTCAGGGGCACTTTCCCATTGGTATTTCTCAGCCATCCTGTCCCACCATGATTGGAACTTCGTGCCGGTTTCGCCCATGTCCTTCACCAGTTTTTCGTATATCTCGCTATTGTCGGCAGTCACAATTTTAGCCAACTCATTCAGTCCGTTCCTACGTTCGAACAATGTCTGAATCTCAGTGCGCTCTTCGGGAGTCACTTGCCCCACATTTTTTTTACCCATATGCATTTCTAACATATCTTACGTTATTATAACTGATTAATAATCATCAGAATCGTATAATCTGTATTCGCAATAGCAACCATTGTAATAATACATTTTAACACGCACCCGACTAAAATCACTCTTCACGAGTATGAGATTGTTAGCCCATGAATACACCAGCCATCCGTTATTCTGACCAACGAATGTATTGAAGTTGATATAATCGCCAAGTTCGCCTGTAGCAAGATTATACTCAGCATAGCTACAACTTGTCTGTGTAATTCCAAAGAATGCAGTGGATACAACCATTATGTTAATCTTGTTAGGATGCCCAGGTAACCTCACAATATTGCCATTAGAATCATATGCACTTACAAATTTGTAGTCATATGCTCCATTTGGAAGTTGTGCATTAACGCATACACAAAGCAAGCAACTGATAAATAAACAAAATAATTTTTTCATAAAAGTAAGCTATTAATATTGGGGTATAATAATATAAATGTTAAATACTACCAGTTATCCCTGTTTCCGAAAGGATCTAAATAGTCTATATGTTTAATCTCATCCTGTCCCGTTAGGAAAGTACCATGCTTACGGATGTTATTCAACAACTCACGGCTGGCATTACGCTCCAAGTGAGCCACGACACACTGTTCATGACTTGGTGTATTTACCTCAAGCGTTGTCTTTCTGTTTAACCAAATACAGCGTTTGCACTGGTAGGCATCACAATGGCGGCAGATGGGCGCATACTCCAATTTGTAGAGTTGCTTGTTCCTGATGTCAAGGTCTTCTGCACATCTGAAGTTTGGAGCGTTGATATCACCGATACAGTCCGATTTATCCTCATAGTAGAATGCCGGACAGACATAGAACTTGCCGTTTGGAGCTAAGGTTATCGTTGTATCACCAGCACCGCAGTTGTTCATTTCCTTCAGCATCATGCGGTCGGTCAGCAGGTTCAGCTGCGGCGATTTGCCCGTAACATAAAGTTTTTCCACATAAGCAGACAGTTCAGTCAATACATTTTTGTACGTATCGAAATCTTCATCAGTGAATGTTTCCACATCCGTGATAACCACATTCAAACGTGGCGTCTTCTCCAAAACCTCTTTCAGTTCGACATACCTTGCGAATAACTCAGCCTTCGTTGTGCGAAGTACTAAAGGCGCTTCCACTTCCTCGGCAGGGAAACTCCAGTTATTCAGCACCAATACGTCAGCGTCCTTTTCTTCGTTCGGTTTCTCTACATGCTCTTTCCCTTCGGGTGGGTTGAGGTGGGCTTTTATCTTTGAGTGGTCTATGCTCTCAATGACCTCCTTATACTCTTCTGGCAATTCGTAGTCAGGGTAGACGAACTGTATCATTAGGTTCTCCATCGTTGCAAAGCGGATACCTCTCCGCAACGTATCAAAAGGAATAATCAGACTTCCCCCCTCTCCCCTTGGAGAGGGGCTGGGGGTGAGGCTATAATGACAAAACGAAGTGCTCGTATCGTCTAATAGTATTATCAAATAATGTAGCATAGTAAATGATTTTTAATAATGTCCTCTACCATGACAACCTGCACATCTGCCATTTCCTGTACGATCACAAGCATGGCATTTCCCGTCTCTCGTCATAGAACGTCCTGTCCCCCCACATGCTTGGCATTTTCCACTTCCATAGCAAGAGTAGCAAGTCGTTTTACTACTAGATGAGGATGAAGATGAGGAGGTATAAGCAGATGAAACAGTCGAACCACTTGATGGTGAGTAGGTGCTGGTCGTTCCAATCGGATTTATAGCCGACAATCCTTTTCCTATAGCCATCATTGTTTCGCATGATGTCAACAATGTACTTGTCATTGCAATAAATAATAAAAACAGTATTTTTTTCATAATATCAACAGATTAGGTTATTAGTATCATTCTTATTATTCTCAAACTCTTCGCGTTCCCCTTCCAACTCCAGTTTACGGTAGAGTTTATTCCAATAGTAGTTGTTCGCACGAACACGAGCCTTGTGCATCTTGCAGATTGCCGTCGCTCTCTGATAGATGGTGTTGGTCTGAGCTGCATCATAGTTCTCACCTTGACACCATGCACATCCACTTGCTACCTCGCAATCTATACATTTGAGAGGACTCTGTGTCAGTCGGTCAAGCGTTAGGAACGGACGGAGCTTGTTTTTGTCGATGCCTTCATGCACATTACCAATGATAATCGGCTTCTTCTCACGCAACGAATAACCTGCAAAGCGGGTGCAAGGATAGAAATTACCAGCTGCATCAACTGACAACATGTTTCCAGCACCACACCAATTGGTATTTTCAGTCACAGAATTCATAGGTTTCCCAATACTCTCCGAGAAAAAAGAGCATGTAAATTTTTTATAAAGCTGATTATTGATGATTGTGTTAGCCAGCGATATTAGCTGTTCCTCAAATAAACGGTCATCACCGTCTTTCCATACATCTTCAAAAACACAATTAATGTTCACTTCCTCTATGCCTAGAGCAAATAAATGTAAAACGCTTTCCTTTATATAAGCAATATCTGGACTACTAATCGTCACTTTTGTTGCAGAGCCAGGAAATTGTTTTTGCCATAAAGGAATATTTTTTACCACATCACAGTAAGAGCCTTTGCCTGATTTTTTGTAAACTCTATTCATGTCATGTTTGACTTCTGTGCCATCTATAGTAATTCCTATACTTAAATGATCGTGATTCTTTTCAATAAAGCGTTGTACTTTATCCTCATGGTAATTCAGACCATTAGTAGAAAAACTAAAACGATATGAGTCAAACCAGTGATGTCCTAAGATAAACATCTGTGTTTTCAAATAGTCGCAGATGCGGTCTATCAAATCAATCTCTATAAAAGGCTCCCCACCGATGAAATCCCATACAACACTTTCCTCACTGAATTCATCTTCATGTTCTAGGATATAATCAATTGCAGCTTTTGCTATATCAAAAGACATTCGTTCATTTGAGTTTTTACCTACAAGATAGCAGTATTTGCAGGCTAATTGACAATCCTTGGTTACAATGAAGGTGATATTCTTTGACATTCCCGACTTCCACGGAGACTCTTTCTGTTTTATTTCCATTGTTACATAGAATATGAGGGTGTGTCAAAATTTCTACTGTAAGGACTTAACTCGTCTGAGTCAGCCATTAATCTGCAGACAATTTGTATACAATTCTGTCTTAGACAAGCTAAAACGCTACAGACATGGAATGATAGTGTTTTGACACACCCTCAATGAAACATTTGTTACTTGCTGCCACCATTGCAACTCTTGTAGCAAGAGTTCATACATAAAGCATTACAAGTCCCACGGCATTCGCGTGCACAACTTGTATTACATGTGTACGAACAACCATCATAACTACACCCCATTGGTGAATTTTCTGTGGCATTCAGAATGCTAGGTGTACCTGCAAGCACAACTGCGCCCAAGATAGGCAGTGCACCTTTCGCTGCTTTTTTGAAGAATTCTCTACGCGATTGGAGTTCTTCGTTCTTTTTTGTCTTCATAACGTTAGAAGTTTAAAATGCCTCCTACCTCCCGAATTCAGCGTTAATAATAAAGATTAAACGAATGGAAACAAAAAAGGCATGGGAGTTTCTACTTCTCGCCCATCCCTGTTGTCAGGCTCTCGCATTGCCCCCATGCAAGGATAAGCAACGCAGTTAGCCCACGCCAAGTGATATTATAAGTACCACATGGTTACTATACATTATTATATATAGTACGCATTGGGATATAATTCACCCACGCAGACGTTTCGTTGCATTACCTCTGTGCATGGTTTCAAATTTGCGAGATTTGACAACACAGAACAGTAACGTTCGTAAACGCCTTTTGGAGACCAGCCTTACAAACGGCTTCGCGGTCTCACATCCATCGATGTCGCGACCCACCAGCCCTTGCGGGACTAACTGAGTCATGTGCAAAGATATGGAAATTATATTAAATCTGCAAAGGAAATGAAATAAAAAATCATACAAACATGTTGTGGGCGTAAACAACGCAGACCTTCACGGTGCAGGAACGTAATCAAGACTACTACGAAAGTGCAGTCATACGAGAATTGGAGGATATGGTAGATAGTTGAACGTACTTCTATTAGCATTCTATTAGATGATTATGAATAAAATAATTGCTCGGAGATTTGGCGGTTTAAAGAAATCTACCTATCTTTGCAATGTCAGAATGTCGTCAGAGGGCGCGAACGATTTGCTTTCGTAGCAAAATTCAAGCTGGACCTTTCTGACCACCATGTGAGGACATAGCCTGGAGGTTATGTCCTCAGTTTTTCAATAATCTCGGATATTAGCATTTTAATGGTCTCCTTGTCAGATGAAGAGAATTCGGCAGAACTGACGACAACGGCTTTGTTACTATGAACTACATAGCATTCGTCCAAAATACCATCAGAAAAATCTTCATGGCGACCCAAGAGTCCGGAAACAATCTTTCGAGTCTTCAGTATGCTTTCTGACATGTGCATATCAAAATCGAGTACCACGACTTTGCAGCCCTGTTGTTTGGCCTTACGGAAAGCTGACTTAATGCCGTTCTCGCTTTCTATACCTTTTCTGTCACCAAGTTTCCCGTTAATAGTGTATTCAGGATTCTTATGCCCGATAACCAACAAATGCTCATTGATACGAATGTACATATCTTTAAAACTATGTAGCAATACCCTGGCTACACGGATATTGTCATTTAGCTCTGTTTGGTCAGCATGAATACTGATTAGTAACCTTTCACCATATATCTTGTCTGTAATGAATTCCATGTTTTGTTCCATAGTACAAAATAATTCTTCGATGCAAAAATAAAAATAAAATAGATGATGACAAAATAAATAGGAGAAAACAGTATATGCTGATAGCTTCATGTTTTCCAGAAATCAAAACAGAAAGATCAGCCCCGTTCCATATCGCAAGCATGGAACGGGGCTGGCATCATTTCTATTGATAAAGAATGGCTATTTAGAGCGGGTATTCTTCGAAGGCATAGAGCACGGTGGAGAGGTAGCGCTCACCCGTGTCGGGCAGCAGGGCTACGATGGTCTTTCCCTTGTTTTCCGGGCGGCGGGCTACTTCGGCGGCGGCGAAAGCTGCTGCACCGGAAGAGATTCCCACGAGCAAACCGTCTTGCGCTGCCAGTTCGCGACCGGTACGGATGGCATCATCGTTCTCTACGTCAATCACTTCATCAATGACTTCGGGATTGTAAGTCTTCGGTATGAAGCCGGCACCTATGCCCTGTATCTTGTGCGGTCCGCTGGAGCCGCCGTTCAGCACGGGCGACGAGGCGGGTTCCACTGCAATAATCTTCACGTTGGGGTTCAGCTCCTTCAGCCGCTTGCCCACGCCGGAGACGGTGCCGCCGGTTCCTACGCCTGCCACGAAGATGTCGACCTTGCCGTCGGTGTCGCGCCATATCTCGTCGCCCGTTGTCTCATAGTGCTTGGCGGGGTTGGCAGCATTCTCAAACTGTTGCAGGATGACCGAGCCGGGTATGCTGTCGCGCAGTTCTTCGGCAGCGCGGATGGCTCCCGGCATTCCGTCCTTGCCACTGGTCAGTTTGACGGTGGCTCCGTATGCCTTCACCAGGTTGCGACGTTCGACGCTCATCGTCTCCGGCATGGTCAGGATGAGCTTGTAGCCTTTCACAGCCGAGACGAGTGCCAGACCGACGCCCGTATTTCCGCTGGTGGGTTCTATGATGGTAGCTCCCGGCTTGAGTATGCCTTTCTTCTCGGCATCCTCGATCATGGCGAGTGCGATGCGGTCTTTTACACTGCCGCCCGGATTGAAATACTCCACCTTGGCTATCACCGGTGTTTCTAAACCTTTCTCTTCTGAGAATTTCTTCAGCTCCAGCAACGGTGTGTTGCCGATGAGCTCTGTCAGTTGTCTTGCAATCTTTGCCATATTATTGAAGCCCCCCTCATTCCCCCTAAAAGGGGGAGACCATACGAGGGCATCGGGTCTATTGTTTTTTTTGATGGATTTATTTGTTTTCTCTTCCTCCCTTCCTCACTTTCTCCCTTTCTCTCTTCCTCTCTTTTGGAGGGCTATATCGCCTCTAAAGCCTGTTCCAAGTCTTCGATGATGTCGTCGATATGTTCAGTGCCGATGGAGAGGCGGATGGTGGAAGGGTAGATGTGTTGCTCTTCAAGTTCTTCTGGCGAGAGTTGCGAGTGGGTAGTTGTCGCCGGATGGATGACAAGCGACTTCACGTCGGCAACGTTAGCCAGCAGAGAGAAGATTTCCAGCTTGTCGATGAACGCCCATGCTTCCTTCTCGCCGCCCTTGATCTCGATAGTGAAGATGCTGCCGCCGCCATTAGGGAAGAGCTTCTTATAGAGTTCGTGGTCGGGGTGTGAGGGCAGCAACGGATGGTTCACTCGAGCTACCTTCGGATGGCGTGACAGGTATTCCACTACCTTCTGCGTGTTGTAGGCATGACGCTCTACGCGCAGGCTCAGCGTCTCCAGTCCTTGCAGGAGAATCCATGCGTTGAAGGGACTGATGGCAGCACCGGTGTCACGCAGGATGACGGCACGGATGCGGGTGACGAAGGCGGCAGCACCGGCAACATCGGCAAAGACGGCTCCGTGGTAGCTGGGGTCGGGCTTGGCGAGGGTGGGGTACTTGTCGGCATTGGCTTTCCAGTCGAACTTGCCACCATCAACGATGACACCTCCGAGGCTTGAGCCGTGACCGCCGATGAACTTCGTAGCAGAGTGTACCACTACGTCGGCTCCGTGCTCCAGCGGTCGGATGAGATAAGGTGTGCCAAACGTGTTGTCTACAATGACGATGGTGTTGTGGCGGTGGGCAATCTCTGCTATCTTGTCGATGTTGGTCACACTGCTGTTCGGGTTGCCGAACGTCTCTATGATAATAGCTTTAGTGTTGGTCTTGAATGCTGCGTCAACTTCCTCGAAGTTGGCAGGGTCTACTATGGTCAGGTCTACGCCCTGTGTGGTCAGCGTGTGGGCAACGAGGTTGTAGGTGCCGCCGTAGAGGTTGTTGGCTGCGATGATGTGGTCTCCGTTCTGTGCCACATTCTGTAGCGCATAGGTGATGGCGGCAGCGCCAGAGGCTACAGCCAATCCTGCCACACCTCCTTCGAGAGCTGCCACACGGTCTTCGAAGACACCCTGGGTGGAGTTGGTCAGACGGCCGTAGATGTTACCGGCATCGCGCAATCCGAAGCGGTCAGCTGCGTGCTGTGAGTTTCTGAAAACGTAGGATGTGGTCTGGTAGATAGGCACGGCGCGTGCATCGGTAGCCGGATCTGCCTGTTCTTGTCCTACATGGAGTTGCAATGTTTCAAAACGATAGTTCTTCTTACTCATGTCTTATACCCTTTCTTCTTTTATGCTTCCCTCCCCACTGTGTCGAGGTCTGGGATGCAGTCGTTAATAAAATCTTTTTTATTTCTTTTTCCGACTGCAAAGTTACGGCAGTTTTCACTACCCGGAAATAGCACAAAGGGGTGATTTCGCATACCACGTTTGTGGTATATTGGCTAAAAATGGGCTTTTGGGGCTATTTTTAGGGGTAGGAAGCTCACATTTCAGCACTTTTCTCCATGTCACGGCGTGACTTGCTCTTCGTTACCAGCCATACGCCGCTGAAGACGAGGATGACAGCCAAGCCCTGGCTCCATTTCAGTACGCCTATGCCTGTCAGCAGAGAAACAGTGACGGCTACTGCTGGCTGCACATAATTATATATAGAGACCACGGTGGGACGCAGTGTCTTCTGCCCAATCATGGTCAGGATGTAGCCCACATAGGTGCCGAAGAATACCACATAACCCACTTCCCACCATGTCTTTTCCGGCACATTCGGAAGGTCGATGTCAGCAACATGGCCGTAGGTGAACGGCAGCAGCATCACTGTTGCCCACAGGAACATCCACTTGTTGATGGTGAAGACTGAGTAGCGGCGTATGAGCTTGTTGAACAACGACAGGTAGAGGGCAAAGGAGAACTGTGCTCCGAGGCAGAGCAGGTCGCCACGAATGTCACCTACCTTTGCATCGAGGGCGGCGGCACTGGTCAGTATCAGCATCACGGCACCGCAGCATCCTATGAAGACACCGCCCACTTTCTTCAGGGTCAGCGGTTCCTTCAAGATGAAGAACGACAGAATCATGGCGAAGATAGGCATCGAGGTGGTCACGATACTCGCATTGACGGGTGATGTGATGCTCAGACCGATGGTGTAGCAACACTGGTTGCACAACAGCCCGAAGATGGCAGCACCGGCAAACAGTCCGATGTCTTTCAGCGGCACATGCTCATGCATGGACGGACGGAACAGGTGGATGGCAAATGAGGTGAGCCAGAACAGGACGGCTCCACCCGTCACACGGAAGGTGACCATGTCTATGCCAGTAATGCCATGTGTCATGGCATCCTTGCCCAAGGGTGCCATCAGTCCCCAGAAAGCGCATGCCATGAACATGCTCAGGTGGGCGATAAGTGGTCTTCTGTTATCGTTCATGATAAAAAATTTGGTGCAAAGGTAGTTAAATGTTGGGAGTTAGAAGTTACGTATGAAACTTTTTTGTATATTTGCACACGGATGAACCAGTAAATCGATGAACTATGCAAAAGTACGCAGAATACATCAAGCAGATTGAGATAGACTCCCTCTGGGGCGGCAAGAAGCACATCCTGTGGAATCTGGACCGGCAGGTGAACATCCTGAGTGGTATCAACGGAGTGGGGAAGAGCACCATACTGAACAAGGTGGTGAAAGGACTGAGACAGGGTGGCGAGTTTCCCAGCCACATGCTCAAGGGGGTACGCCTGAAGGTGGAGCCGGAGGATGCCAAGTGGATACGCTATGACGTCATTCGGTCGTTAGACAGTCCGGTGCTCGACCTGGATACCATGAACCATGTTGATGCACGCATCACCTCGGCATTGGATTTCCAACTGTATCATCTGCAACGGAAATACCTGGACTATCAAGTGAACGTCGGCAACCGCATCATTGAATGCCTGCAAAGTGGGGTGCCTGATGCTGCGCAGCGGGCTCAGGACATCTCGAAGCCCAAACTGCGTTTTCAGGACATCATCGACGACCTGTTCGAGGAAACGGGCAAGAAGATAGTCCGTACAGAGAACGAGATACGGTTCGCACAAATAGGTGAGACGCTGGTGCCTTATCAGTTGTCGAGTGGTGAGAAGCAGATGCTTGCCATCCTGCTCACCGTCCTCGTTGAAGACCAGCAGCCTTATGTGCTCTTCATGGACGAACCGGAAGTGTCGCTGCACATCGAGTGGCAGAAACGGCTCATCGACCTTATCATCGAACTGAATCCTAACGTTCAGATTATCCTCACTACCCATTCGCCGGCAGTCATCATGAACGGCTGGATGGACAGCGTTACGGAGGTGTCGGACATTACGAAAGAGTAGACTGAAGAGATGGCAAACAGGCTGAAAGATAATGTGGCATCCGATTATATTGCTGCTGCCAACAAGATGAGACCGAAGGCGGCGCGCCAGCGTGTCGTGGCATACGTAGAGAGCTACGACGACATCTTTTTTTGGCGTTCCATCTTGTCGCAGTATGAGAATGATTCTCGTTATTTTGAGGTGATGCTCCCTTCGAAAAAGAACCTCTCGAAGGGTAAGAAGTCGGTGTTGATGAACCTGATACGCCGACAGGTGGGGCAGCACATGATAGCATGTGTCGATGCCGACTACGACTACCTGCTGCAAGGCACGACAGAGGTCTCGCGTGAGGTCAACGACAGTCCGTATGTCTTCCACACCTACGCCTACGCCATCGAGAATCTGCAGTGCTACGCTCCCAGCCTGCACAACGTCTGTGTGGGGGTGACGCTGAACGACCATGTCCTTTTCGATTTTGTCAGTTTCCTGTCGCAATACTCCGAAGCCATCTTCCCACTCTTTGTGTGGAACATCTGGCACTACCGGCGAAATATCTATGGTGAGTTTACCATCACCGACTTTAACCGGGTGGTGGAGTTGGGCGGTTTCTCGTTGGAGAATCCTATGGGTAGCATCAAGAACGTGAGGAGGAAGGTGTTTACCAAAGTCCGGCAGTTGCAACAGAAACATCCTGATGCCAAGGAGAGCTACCTGGCTTTGAAAGAGGAACTGAAGACGTTGGGGGTGCAGCCGCAGCTCACCTACATGTTTATCCAAGGCCATCATCTTTTCGACGGGGTCATCGTTCCCGTGATGAAGAAGGTGTGCGACAAGCTTATCCGGGAGCGTGAACGGGAAATCTACCGCAATGCTGTCCACCACACGCAGATGCGCAACGAACTTTCCGGCTATACCCACAGTAAGGCTGACATCACATTGATGCTCCGCCGCAACACCAATTTCCAATCATCGGACTGTTACCACCGTCTCATTGCCGACCTTTCACGTCAGTTCAGCGCAAAATCATAGTCTTCTTCCCTTTCTCTCTTCCTTCCATCCTCTCTTTCTCTCTTCCCCCCTTCCCTTCAGGGAGGGGGAAGGCTTAATTCCCTTTCCAGAATGCCGGTGTGAAGAGTACGAGGACGGTGAACAGTTCGAGACGTCCTACGAGCATCAGGAAGGCACACATCCATTTAGCAAAGGCAGGGAGCATGCTCCACGACATCGTAGGTCCGATCTCCAGTCCGAGTGTAGGACCCGTATTTCCCAAACAACTCAGCGTGATGGTGACTGCATTCGTGTGGTCGATGCCAGCCACTGTCATCCCTAACGTGCAGATACCGGCAAGGATGACATAGAGAGAGATGAAGGAAAGGAGGGTGGCACGCTTTGACATCGGGACGTTGATACCGTCTATCTTTAGTGGCAGGACGGCATTGGGATGCAGTATCTGCATGAACTCGTTGCGCATGTTCTTCAGAATCATGACCGCCCGGATGCTCTTGATGCCTCCACTCGTACTACCCGAACAGCCGCCGATGACCATCAGCACAGCCAATACAATCCAGGTGACGTGCGGCCACTTGCCGGCATCGTCGTTGAAGAGTCCTGTCGAGGTGAGGAAGGAAACCACCTGGAAGATGCCGCAACGGAAGGCACGCTCAAAGTCGTAGCCGTTGCGCAACATCAACTCTGCCATAATAAATATGGTGGCAGCAACGATGGCAAAGATATAGAACCGGAACTCAGAATTCATGAACAGTTGCTTGACGCGCAACTTGGCAACGCTGGCATAGAGCAACATGAAGTTGACACCGGCAAGGAAGCAGAAGAGGGTGCATACATACTCTTCGGCAGGCGAATGGAATGAGGTCAGGCTGCCGTTGGTAGTAGCAAAGCCGCCGGTCGCCGTGCTCGTCATCGAGTAGTTGATGGCATTGAACCAGTCCATACCGCATGCCATGTAGGAGAACATGCAGGCAACGGTCAGGAAGAGATAGACCAGCCATATCCACTTGGCACCAGTGCTCAGACGGGGGTGTAGCTTACTGCGGATGGGGCCGGTAGCCTCGGCAGAGAAGACTTTCACGCTTCCACCCACCATCGAAGGGAGGATGGCAATGGTGAAGAACACGATTCCCAGTCCGCCTATCCATTGTGTCAGCGACCGCCAGAAGAGCAATGCCTTCGGCAACGACTCCACATCGTCGATGACGGTGGCTCCCGTAGTGGTGAATCCCGACATGGTCTCGAAGAAAGCATCGGTAAACGAGAAGCTCTGCATGGTGCTGTGGCTGATGTCGGAAAACGAGAAGTTGGGAATGATAAACGGTATCATGCCGAAAAGCGAGAACAGAATCCATGCCATCGTGACCACGAAGTAGGCATCACGCCGGCTCATGTTGTTGTCGGCATTCTTGCCCAATTGTCTGAAGATTAGTCCGACAAGGGCGGTGATGATGGCCGTCAGTCCGAACGAGGCGATGTCGGTGCCGTTGTAGTAGATAGCCACCAGCAGGCACAGTCCCATTAACGTTGCTTCTAAGTAGAGCAGCGATCCGAATATCTTGGATATAAGTTTAATGTTCAACACAATATAGGGCTTTAATTAAACAGCCGTTCCACCTTCTTCATATCGACATTATGGCAGAAGACGACGACGCTGTCGCCGGCTTCTATCTGCGTGTTACCAGAGACGAGGAAGCCTTCGTTGTTGCGTACGATGCCTCCGATGGTCATGCCGCGTGGTATGTTCAGGTCTTTCACCGGCTTCTGTGTGATTTTCGACCCCTGTACGGGTACGAACTCGGCGATATCAGCCTTGGCAGTCATGAGGAATTTCACGTTATGTACGTTGGCATCGAGCATCATCTGGTAGATATGTGATGCCGCAATTACCTTCTTGTTGACGATGGTGCCAATGTCCAGGCTCTCAGCCATGCTCACGTAGTCGATGTTCTCGACCATCGCCACCGTCTTCCTGACGCCCATGCGCTTGGCTGAGAGGCATGCAAGGATGTTGGTCTCGGTGTTGTCGGTCAGCGCCACAAACGCCTGGGTGTTGCGGATGCCCTCTTCGATGAGTAGTGACATGTCGCGTCCGTCGCCATTGATGACCAGTGCGTTTTCCTTTTCGAAGAGGTCGTTGAGGTCTTCGCAACGCTGTTCGCTTTTCTCGATGATCTTCGTGTTCATGTATTCCGGCATCGTGTTCACCACACGGACGGCTGTCGTGCCGCCCCCCATGACCATGACGTTCTTCACGTCGACATACTTCTCTTTGCCCACAATCTTTCGGATGTAGGGGATGTAGTTCTTCGTTGTCATGAAATAGGCAAGGTCGTGCAACTTCAATTCGTCGTTGCCTCCGGGGATAATGGTTTCCATGCCGCGCTTGATGGCAACGATATGGAACGGGTCGTCAGGACCGCTGATCTCGCGCAGGGGTTTGTCGAGAATCTCACATCCATGCCGCAACTTGATGCCCAGCATGACGAGTGCCCCGTCGTGAACGTCCCACCGTTGTCTCACCCACGACATCTTCAGTCCGTTGATGATGTCTTTGGCAGCCAGCATCTCTGGATAGATGATTGAACTGATGCCCAGTTGCTTGAACAGTTGCGGGTTGTCATCCAGCACATATTCGTAGGTGTCAACCTTTGCCACTGTCTTCTTCGCACCCAGTTGGCGTGCCAAGGCACAAGCCGTGATGTTCTCATTCTCGTTGGGCGTCACGGCAATAAACAGGTCGGCAGCACCAGCACCAGCCTCTCTCAGCGCCTTGATGCTTGTTGGCGAGGCGAGCATGGTGAGCAGGTCGTAGTCTCGTCCCAGCTTCTCCAGGTTCTCCTCGGCACTGTCCATCAAGGTGATGTCGTAGTTGTTGCGTGAGAGCAGTTGTGCCAAGTATGTTCCGATGGCGTAAGCGCCGGCTATAATGATTTTCATAACGCTTAATTATGAATGGTCAATTATAAATTATGAATTGTCAATTGCTTTGAGAATCCCCTCGGCATCGATGCCTACGATGTGTTGCAGCTCGTCAACGGTGCCGTGTTCCACAAACTCGTCGGGCAGTCCCAGCCGGGTGATGGCAGGAGTGAATCCATGGTCACCCATCCATTCCATGACGGCAGAGCCCAGCCCGCCGTTGCGCACCCCGTCTTCTACAGTGACAATGCGCTTGAACTTCCTGCCCACCTCTTCCAGGATGCCTTCGTCGAGCGGCTTGAGGAAGCGCATGTCGTAGTGGGCAACATTGGCGTTTGACTGGCGGATAGCCGCAGTAACGTTGTTGCCGATGGGACCTATGCTCAGCACAGCCACGTCGTCGCCGTCGTGCAGCTTCCGTCCTGTGCCGATGGCAATCTCCTGCATGTCGCATTTCCAGTCTTTCTTGGTGCCTCTTCCGCGTGGGTATCGGATGACGAACGTACCCTTGCCGTCGAGTTGTGCCGTATACATCAGGTGGCGCAGCTCGTGCTCGTCCATCGGTGAGGCGATGGTGAGGTGGGGGATAGGTCTGAGGGCTGCCATGTCGAAGGCTCCGTGGTGGGTGGCTCCGTCTTGTCCTACCAGTCCTGCGCGGTCTAAGCACAATACCACCGGCAGGTTGAGTATGGCAGCATCGTGTATGATGTTGTCGTAGGCACGTTGAGCAAAAGCACTGTAGATGTTGCAGAAAGGCAGCAGCCCGTCCTTCGCCATGCCTGCCGAGAACGTTACGGCATGTCCCTCTGCAATGCCCACGTCGAAGGTTCTTTCCGGCATCTCCTTCATCATGATGTTCATCGAACAGCCGGTAGGCATGGCAGGTGTCACGCCCACGATGCGCGGGTTCTGGCGTGCCAGCTCCAGCAAGGTCTCCCCGAACACGTCTTGGTATTTGGGTGGCAGGTCACTGGTGTTCTCTTTCAGGCGCTCACCTGTCTCAGGGTCGAACTTGCCGGGTGCGTGCCAGATGGTGGCACTCTCCTCAGCCGGCTTGTAGCCTTTACCCTTGATGGTGTGTAGGTGCAGCAGCTTAGGACCTTTCATGTCCTTGATTTGTCGGAGAATCTGCACCAGTTCCTTCACGTCATGGCCGTCGTAAGGTCCGAAGTACCTGATGTTCAGACCCTCGAAGATGTTCTGCTGGCCAGCCAGCGCCGCTTTCAGGGCGTTGTTGAATCGCAGGATACCTTTCCTGCGGTTCTCGCTCAGGTAGCCTTTGGCGTGTAGCCATTGCGAAGCCTTGAATCTCAGGCGGTTGTAGGTCTCGTTGGTGTCGAGTCGCAAGAGGTATTTCTCCATGCCTCCCACGGCACGATCTATCGACATGTCGTTGTCGTTGAGGATGATGAGCAGGTCGTTAGGGCTCGACGAGGCGTTGTTCAGGCCCTCAAAAGCCAGACCTCCGCTCATGGCTCCGTCGCCGATGATCGCCACCACGTGATGTGGGGAAGGTTGATGGTTCTTGCCTTGCCCTATTTTCAGCCGTTCAGCCACGGCCATTCCGAGAGCTGCCGAGATGCTGTTCGACGCATGTCCGCAGGTGAAAGAGTCGTATTCGCTTTCCAAGGGAGAGGGGAAGGGCATGAGTCCGCCCAGCTTTCGGTTGGTACAGAAGCGTTCGCGACGCCCGGTCAGTATCTTGTGTCCGTAAGCCTGATGCCCCACATCCCACACCAGTCGGTCTTCGGGCGTGTTGAAGACGTAGTGCAGGGCAACGGTAATCTCCGTCACGCCGAGGCTGGAAGCCAGGTGGCCGGGGTTTACTGCCACCTCCTCCACGATGTCTTCGCGCAGTTCCTTGCACACCTCCGGCAGCTGCTCTACGTCTAAGCGTCGCAGGTCGGCAGGGGTCTTGATCTTGCTTAACAGACTAAAATGTTCTTGTACAGCCATTCAGTTATGGTTACTTTCGAGTGCAAAGGTACGATATATAATTGACAAATGGTAATTGAAAATTGATAATTTTTATCCGTTGAGGTTTCTTCCTTGGATTTCTTTACGTGCCATAAAACCCATGACAAGCGAAGGGGGTGCATAGGTTGAGCAACTCGTTTTTTTCATTATCGAGCGCAAACGCAGGGGTTGTTGCCCCCACAGGGGATGAAAAAAGTTCAAATCGAACGTGCGACGCAAGTTGCGTAAGCCTCTATGATACAGCAGTTTACAGTAAAGAGGTCGCATAAAGAACTACACTTTCGGGCGAAAGTCGAGCACCGGACCCTCCAACTACATAGGTTTTGCACGCCAAACTCTATGTAGTTGCGTTGCAAACTCATAGTAGTTGGAAGCCAAACACATAACAGTTGGAGAAAAGGGATATTTTGTTCATTTTTCTGTGGTAGTGTACTTAATGGATGTTAACAAGGACGTGCGCTCGATTAGCGCTCGATTGTCATGCGCTTGCCGTTATGTAAGTTGCTTTGGCATAATGACTTATGAAATTTGCGTCGCATGTTCAATCACGTTTGTTTTTTCTCTATGTCAAGATAGTCCTTCACTTGTTGCAAGACTGCGCCGACACTGAAATCCAAGGAAAAGTTTTGCAGGATGGCTTAATGTTTGTACATTTGCACTTGAAACCCCAAAGGCACTAATAACACACAGCATTTAAAAATATGAAGACTATCAGAAACACCATGATTGCGCTTTGTTGCCTGTCGGCATGGACGGCAACGGCACAGAACGGGGGAGGCATCTCGATGGAGATGTTGCACCAAATGGAGAAAGAGGTGGGGGCGACAGCAGCCAACCGCGCACTGTCTAACGCCATAGCATCTAATTCCATCGACGACCTGGCGAAGAACTTCAAGCAGCAAGGCAGGTTAGACACCTACTTCAGTGTGGAGACTCCCCGGCAGACCATTCACGACCAGAAACGGTCGGGGCGTTGCTGGATGTTTTCCGGACTCAACGTGCTGCGCTCGAACTTTGCACGGCAGCACAAGGACAGCATCACCGTGGAGTATTCCCATGCCTACCTCTTCTTCTACGACCAGTTGGAGAAAGCTAACCTCTTTCTGCAGGCGGTCATAGACCATGCGAAGCTGCCCCTCGACAACCCGCGCGTGCAATTCTTCTTCAGGCACCCCATCAACGACGGCGGCACCTTCTGTGGGGTGGCAGACCTGGCTGAGAAATACGGGCTGGTGCCTATGGAGGTGCAGCCGGAGACCTATTCGGCTGACAACACGACGCGCATGGCAAAGTTGTTGTCGTCGAAGCTGCGCGAATACGGACTGGAGCTGCGCCGCATGGTCGCCGACGGCAAGCCTGCCAAGGCCGTGCAGGGCCGCAAGGCAGAGATGCTCTCCACCGTCTACCGCATGCTGTCGCTCTCGCTGGGCGAACCGGTGAAGGAGTTCAGTTATGCCTTCAGGGACAAGAAAGGCAAGGCGGTGGCTCCGGCGAAGACCTATACTCCGAAGCAGTTCTACGATGCCACCGTGGGAGGTCCGCTCAACGGCACGTTCGTCATGCTGATGAACGACCCTCGCCACCCTTATTATAAGACCTACGAGGTGGAATACGACCGCCATACCTACGACGGTCATAACTGGAAGTACGTGAACTTGCCGATGGAAGATATTGCACGCCTGGCGATAGCCTCGCTCAAGGACAGCACGAAGCTCTACAGCAGCTACGACGTGGGTAAGCAGTTCGACCGTAAGCGCGGTTACTTAGACCTCGACAACTTCGACTATGGCACACTCTTCTCGACAACGTTCCCCATGACGAAGGCCGACCGCATCGCCACCTTCGACAGTGGCTCTACCCATGCCATGACGCTCACCGCCGTAGACCTCGATGCCGACGGCAAGCCGTTGAAGTGGAAGGTGGAGAACTCTTGGGGAAAGGAGTCTGGGCAGAAAGGTTGTGTCATCATGACCAACCGCTGGTTCAACGAGTATGCCTTCCGTCTGGTCGTCGACAAGAAGTATGTTCCCAAGGATATCCTGAAGGTCGAGCAGACCAAACCCGTCATGTTGCCGCCTGAAGATCCGTTGTTCTAAAAGCCTACCCCCAACCACTCCCAAAGGGAGGGGAGTCATGTCCTCTTTCAGAGGGGGCAGTATCACGAAATGAAATAGCCCCACCAATTTCTTATGATACAGAATTGGTGGGGCTATTTTTATATTGTCTCTCATGGACTGTCCCCTATCCCCCGAAGGGGCTTATCTCCCTCCCTTGGGAGGGGATGGGGGGGGGCATTATACCAAATGCTTGATCAGCTCCTCGCGGTCGCCTGCCAGCATGTCGATGACAGGAATCTCGATCATGGTATAGCAACCGGGCTGCTGACGCATGGAGGCACGTGCCACGTTGACCAGTACCTGTCCCGTCAGGGCGGGGTTGTTGATGCTCATGTTGAACTCCAGACGCTGGTTCTGTGTCTGTCCGCTCACGCCCTTGCGCACGAGGTTCACGCCGTGGCCCATGTCGCGCACGTCGTCAACAGAGTCAACGGCGAAGACGTGAGTCTCATCACTGGCGAAGTAGGGGTCTGCCTTGATGTCGGCAGTGACGTCTTCCAGCTTCGCACCCTCTTCCAGTTCCACGTATACCATGCGGCGGTGGATGCCCTCACCGAGAGGAATAGTCATGGATAGTGCATTCTTCACCCCCTTCTTCGAGCGCACGCAGACGCTGTGGCCCATCGACATACCCGGTCCGAAGTTGGTGTAGCTCAGTCCCTTCGGCGCAAGGCTCTGCATCAGGGTGCGCACGATAGAGTCGGAACCCGGATCCCAACCGGCAGCGATGACGCTCACCGTACCCGACTGCTTGTTGATGGTGTCGAGTGTGGCGCGATAGTCCAGGATGTTGGTATGGATGTCGAAACTGTCGACAGTGTTGATGCCGAGGGGCAGAATCTGCTTGGCATACTCCTCACAGGAGCGGGTCGGCGTGGCGAGGATGGCTACGTCTACGTCTTTCAGCTCTTTGATGTCCTTCACTACAGCATAGTTTGCCAGCTCTGCAGGCTTGTTCTCTGCTCCGTTGCGGCGTACCACACCTGCAATCTCGAAGTCGGGAGCGGCTTCAAGTGCCTGGATGGTGTACTTTCCAATGTTGCCGTAGCCTACTACGGCGGCTCTGATTTTCTTCATTTCGTTTTTGTTATTTGGTTGTTGTTTTATGCCTATTCGGTTGCAAAAGTACATCTTTTTCGCTAATTAACTATCATTTTGCTCATATTTTTATCTAAAATCATCATAAAAGATGATGGAGGTCAAAAAAATAACGCCCAATGCAATAAAGCGAAGGGGGGAAGCGTTACATTAAAAGTATATATACAATCCCCGCTGACAGCTATCGGGGGCAATGTTTTTGGAACTATGATAGAATATATCAAGGGCGAACTGACGGAGTTGACGCCTGCGCTTGCGGTTGTGGAAGCAGCCGGAGTAGGGTATGCCTTGAACATTTCGCTCAATACTTATGGTGCCGTACAAGGCAAAAAAGAGGTGAAACTCTACGTTCATGAGGCGCTTACGACGGGTGGCCGCGACGACTCGTTCACGCTCTTCGGCTTCTTCAACAAGCAGGAGCGGGAACTCTACCGACAGCTCATCACCGTGAGCGGGGTCGGTGCCAACACTGCACGCATGATTCTCTCGTCGCTGACACCGGCAGAGCTGTGCAACGTCATCGCCAACGGCGACGAGCGGTTGCTCAAAGGCGTGAAAGGCATCGGGCTGAAGACTGCCCAGCGTATCATCGTTGACCTGCGCGACAAGATTGTCTCGCTGGGTATTGCCGACGAACTGCATGTCAGCAAGTCGCCAGCTGCTGCACTCATCAACACGGGAGTGAAGGACGAGGCGGTCAGCGCACTCACCATGCTCGGCTTCTCGCCGGCACCGTCGGCGAAGGTTGTCACCGCCATCCTCACCCAACAGCCCGACCTGCCCGTCGAGCAAGTGGTGAAGCAGGCGCTGAAACAGATCAAATAGAAAACTCTTGAGGAACAGGAAGAACATATTGACCGTGGCAATGACCTTGCTTTGCTGTAGCCTGATAGCTATGGCAGGGACAGGTCTGCTCAGCCTGCGCCATGTTCCCATCCTCTCGGCATTCGCACCGCCACCCAATCCGCGCACACCCAACCAGAACCGGGGAGCCGCCTTGGACACTGCCAAGCAGAAGAAGGTGAACATGCTGGATGTCATCATCGACGAGGAAGAGATTCCCGACTCGCTGCTCCATCCGCGATGGCCCGTGCAGCGCACCACACCGCTCACCGACGACGACCTGAAACAGGGGTCTTACGACCTCCAGCGGCCGGAAAACATGAAGCAGACGGTGGAATACAATGACTCCCTCGACCGCTACGTCATCGGCTACAAGGTGGGTGGCACATACGTCAACGCGCCCATCATGATGACTCCGGCGGAATACCTGAAATGGAGCGAACGCCAGTCGTGGGCTGACTATTACCGCTCGAAGAACCAGGAGATTCTGCAGAAAGCAGGTAAGGAGAAGTTCGACTTCACAGACATGCACTTCAACCTCGGTCCGGCAGAGAAAATCTTCGGACCCGGTGGCGTGCGCATCCGCACACAGGGAACGGCAGAACTGAAGCTCGGTGCCACCATCAAGAAGATAGACAACCCGTCGCTGCCTATCCGTAACCGTAAGACTACCGCCATGAACTTCGACGAGAAGGTGAATTTGAACGTCAATGGTAAGGTGGGCGACAAGGTGAACATGAACCTGAACTACAACACTGATGCTACCTTCGACTTCGATTCGCAGAACCTCAAGCTGAAATATGAAGGCAAGGAGGACGAAATCATCAAGCTTGTCGAGGCTGGAAACGTATCCTTCCCTTCCAACGGTTCGCTGATACGCGGTGCCAGTTCGCTTTTCGGCGTGCGTGCCGATATGCAGTTCGGTAAGTTGAAGTTGCAGACGGTGCTTTCGCAGAAGAAATCTACGAGCAAGAGCGTCTCCTCGCGCGGCGGTGTGCAGACGACTCCCTTCGAGATGGATGTCTCCAACTATGAAGAGAACCGTCACTTCTTCTTTGCCAAATACTTCCATGACACCTACGACCAGGCAATGAGCAACCTGCCAAACCTGCTCACGGGAGTCACCCTCAACCGTGTGGAGATATGGGTGACCAACAAGACGGGAACGACTTCCAACACCCGTAACATCATAGCCATGGCTAACCTCGGCGAGAGTGCTACGGGCGTGCCCCACAACCAGGCCAACGGCATCTACAACGACGTGAAGTCGCTGCCCAACATCCGTGACATCGATGCGGCATCTACGTCTCTCGAAGGTGCAGGCTATGTGGGTGGGGCTGATTTCGAGAAGCTTTCCAATGCACGACTGCTCAACTCATCAGAGTATACGGTGAACAGTGCGCTGGGATATGTGTCGCTGAAGACCGCCCTGCAACCCGACCAGGTGCTTGCCATCGCCTATGAATATACGTATGGTGGCGTAAGCTATCAGGTGGGTGAGTTTGCTTCCGACCTCACCGATGTCAACTCCTCACTGATTGTGAAGGCATTGAAGAATACCAGCAACAACCCGCAGCAACCCAACTGGGGGTTGATGATGAAGAACGTCTACTACCTTGCCACCACGGTGGAGAAAGACCAGTTCCGACTCGACGTGAAGTATCAGAGCGACACCACCGGTGTCTACCTGACCTATATCCCGGAACCGCAGGTGAAGGACTCTTCTATTATATATATATTAGGTGCCGACCGGCTCGACAACAACAACCGACCGCATCCCAACGGTTACTTCGACTATGTTTCGGGCTACACCGTCACCAACGGAAGAGTGTTCTTCCCCGTGGCGGAACCGTTCGGTAGCTACCTGCGCAATGTGCTGATTTCTAAGGGTGTAAGCGTGCAGACAGCGGAAAAGTATGCCTTCACCGAACTGTATAGCATGACGAAGACGTCTGCCAAGCAGATAGCTGAGAAGAACAAGTATATTCTGGTGGGACAGTATCGAGGGTCGTCGGCGAACGTCATCTCCCTGGGTGCCTACAACGTGCCGCAAGGCTCGGTGGTGGTGAAGGCTGGTGGTGCAGACTTGAAAGAGGGTGTTGACTATACCGTAGACTACAATGCCGGTGAGGTCACCATTCTCAACCAGAGCATCATCGATGCCGGTACGCCAGTCAACGTATCCTTGGAGTCGAACACCGACTACGCACAGGCCAGAAAGAGCATGTTCGGTATCAACTGGGAGTACGACTTCTCGAAAGACTTCCATATCGGAGGTACCTTGCAGCACCTCAGCGAACAGGCGCTGACCACAAAGGTGACGATGGGGTCTGAACCGCTGAACAACACGTTGTGGGGTGTGAACCTGAGTTGGAAGAAGGAGAGCCAGTGGCTGACGAACATATTGGACAAGATACCGTTCCTGCATGTCACCAAGCCCTCGTTCATCTCGTTCAATGCCGAGTTTGCACAGTTGATAGCTGGCAAGAGCCGCAACACTCAGGACAACGCATCGTATATCGACGACTTTGAGAACACGAAGAACACCATCGATGTCACCTCACCGGTATCATGGATCATCTCCAGTGTGCCGTCGATGTTCCCGGAGTCGAGGGATAAGACGACACTGCAAAGCGGTTTCAACCGAAGCCTCTTGTCATGGTACGAGATAGACCCGCTCTTCACCCTCTCGACGTCGTCGCTGACGCCGGGGCATATCAAGAGTGACCTTGAGCAGCTTTCCAATCACTACGTGCGCGAGGTATATGTCAACGAGCTGTTCCCCAACCGCAACCAGAGCAACTACAACGGTGCCACCTCACGCCAGCACATCCTTAACCTGGCATACTATCCGCAGGAACGCGGTCCCTATAACTTCAACCCCAACCTCGACATCAACGGACATCTCACACAGCCTTCACAGACATGGGGCGGTATGATGCGTAAACTCGACACCAACGACTTCGAGACTGCCAACATCGAGTACCTGGAGTTCTGGCTCCTCGACCCGTTCATCTATTCGTCGAAGACGAGTGAAGCCTCGAAGTATGGGGGTGACTTCTATATCAACCTGGGTGAGGTGAGCGAGGATGTGCTTCATGATGGTAAGAAGTTCTACGAGAGTGGAATGCCCGTCGACGGCACCAGCAACTTCCAGTATACCCAGTGGGGTAAGATACCGACACAGGCTACGGTCACCTATGCCTTTGCCACCACCTCCGGAAGCCGCCGCTTGCAGGATGTGGGCTTCAACGGACTCAACGACCAGGAGGAGCAACAGTTTGAAACCTACCAGGACTTCCTCACCCAGATACAAGGAAAGGTGAACCAAGCGGTCTTCGACTCCATCTGGGCTGACCCCGCCAACGACAACTACCACTACTACCGTGGCTCCGACTGGGACCAGATGCAGGCTCCTATCCTCCTGCGCTACAAGCGCATCAACAACCCGCAAGGCAACTCTCCCGACAGCGATTCGCGAAATGAAAGCTACGACACGAGCTACAAGACCATGCCCGATGTCGAGGACATCAACCAAGACTATACCCTCAACGAGTACGAGAAATACTACCAGTACCATGTGTCTATCCGTCCGCAGGACATGGAGGTAGGCAAGAACTTCATCGTCGACAAGCGCGTGACGGCACCGAAGTTGCGTAACGGCAAACAGGAAGAGGTCACTTGGTATCAGTTCCGCATACCGTTGCGTGAGTTTGAATCCAACACCGGCATGACCGACTTCTCCAGCATACGTTTCATGCGAATGTTCCTCACGGGCTTTGAGAAGCCTGTCATCATGCGCTTTGGTACCCTCGACCTGGTGCGTGGAGAGTGGCGTGTCTACGAACAGAATCTGAATCCGGCGGCTGCCAACAGCGGAAAGATGGCGATCAGTGCGGTCAACATTGAGGAGAACAACGACAAGACGCCTGTCAACTACGTATTGCCTCCGGGCATACGGCGTGAGCAAGACCCCACACAGCCGCAGCTGGTGGAAGCCAACGAGCAGTCGCTTGCCATGACGCTCACCAACCTGAGCACGCAGGAAGCCAAGGCGGTCTACAAGAACAGCAACCTCGACCTCCGTCAGTATAAGCGGTTGCAGATGTTTGTCCATGCCAATGCTATGGAGCAGAACGTCACCAACCTCACCGACAACCAGTTGGCTGTGTTCATCAGGCTCGGTAGCGACTACAAGAACAACTACTACGAGTATGAGATACCGCTGAAGCTGACACCTCCGGGGCGTTACGACCGCTTCACCTTGGAAGGGTGCCGTGGCGTATGGCCGGAAGAGAACATGCTGAACATCCCGCTGAGCATCTTCACCTCGCTGAAGAAGCAGCGTAACCAGGCGAAGAACCAGGGAACGGCATCCTACAACCGCGAGTTCAGCATCTACGACAGCAACAACCCGAAGAACAAGGTGACCATCCTTGGTAACCCGACGCTCGGCGAGGTGAAGACGATGATCATCGGTGTGCGCAACCTTGCAGGCGACCCGAAGAGCGGTGAGGTGTGGGTAGACGAGCTGCGTCTGCAGGAGTACACCAACGACGGCGGATGGGCAGCACAAGCCAACCTGCACGTCGACATGTCGGACTTCGGTAAGCTGGACCTCGAAGGCAGGTATGTGAAGAACGGATTCGGAGGACTGGAGGATGGCGTGGCGCAGCGTGCCAAGGAAGACCAGCGCAGCTACAAGGCTACCGTGAACCTCGAATTGGGCAAGTTCTTCCCCGACAAGGCGAAGGTGACGGCTCCGCTCTACTTCAGCATCGGCGAAGAGGTGACCAGTCCGAAGTATAACCCGCTCGACACCGATATGGAACTGAAGGAGAGTCTGGATGCAATGGAGGCACGTGAGCGTGACTCCGTGGAGTCGATAGCCGTCACGCGAGTGCTCAACCGCAACATCTCGCTCTCCAACGTGCGCGTGGGCATCGCAACGAAAGGACACCCCATGCCTTACGACCCTGCCAACTTCTCACTCTCCTATAGCCACTCTCACCGCCATACCACGGGACAGACCACCGTCTATGAGAACGTAGACCAGTGGCGGGGTGCCCTGAACTATTCGTGGTCGCCGGTATATAAGGCGTGGGAACCGTTCAAGAAAATCAAGAGCAAGTCGAAATGGCTTGACATCCTCAAGCGGTTCGGACTGAACTGGCTGCCGCAGAACGTGGCGTTCAACACGGAGATGCTGCGCAACTACAGCGAGTTGCAGTCACGAGACATGAACGATCTCGGTGGCGCACAGCTGCCACTGACCTTCAACGAGCAGTTCCTCTGGAACCGTGACTTCTCGTTGCGCTGGGACTTGACGAAGAACCTGCACCTCAACTTCCAGAGTGCCACCCATGCAGAGATAGAAGAACCGTATACGCCTATCAACAAAGACCGCTATCCCGACCAGTATCAGGCGTGGAAGGACTCGGTATGGCAGAGCATCAAGCACATGGGTACGCCGCTCGACTATCAGCAGACGTTCCAGGCTTCCTACCAGCTGCCGTTGAACTTGATACCTATCTTCGACTGGCTGAATGCTGATGCCAGCTATTCATCCACCTATACGTGGGTGCGCGGAACGAAGCTGAAGGACGGCTCGTCGCTGGGTAACACCATCACCCAGAACCGTATGCTGAAGATCAACTCCACGTTCAACATGGAGAAGCTCTACAACCAGATACCGTTCCTCAAGAAGACCAACGACAGGTTCAACAAGACACCGAGCAGGGCAGCCCGGAAAAAGGTACTACCCAAGAAGAACAATAAGTCCGACAAGTCTGACAAATCAGATAAGTCCGACAAAGCCAAGAAGGAACTCCCCAAGAACAAACGTAGTTTTGAGAAGGAGGTGACCATTCAGGCTGATACCGCCATCATCGTCAGCCACGGCAAGAAGACGCGAAGGCTCATCGTCTCTGCCAAGGATGCCGACGGCAAGACGGTGAAACTGAAGTGGAAGAAGGTCGATGACAACAAGATCAAACTCTTCAACAAGACCGACTCCATCATCAAGCTGAAGCTCACCGTCACACCGAAAGAACCGTTGGAAGAGAAGGGATGGTACAAGACGGCACAGTGCATCGCACGTGTGCTGATGATGGTACGCAACATCAGTGGCTCCTATACCAACCACTTCCAGATGGGATTGCCTGGCTTCATGCCTACCGCAGGCGACATCCTCGGACAGAACCGCCGCGACGGTCTCTTTGCACCGGGTGTAGACTTTGCCTTCGGATTCACCGATGAAGGATATATCGACAAGGCGCAGGAGCGCGGCTGGCTCACCAACAACAGTCAGATGTCGAGCACGGCTACCGTCAGCCGCACGGAGGACTTGCAGCTCAAGATGACGCTCGAACCCGTGAAGAACCTGAAGATTGACCTCAATGCCTTCCGCACGGAGACGAAGTCGAAGAGCATACAGTATAATCAGATAGGTAGGCCGACAACGCAGAGCGGCACCTTCTCCATGACGACGATCTCCATCGGCTCGGCATTCGAGGGGATGGGCGATGCTACCAACGGCTACCATTCGGCAACGTTCGACAAGTTTGTCAACTCGCTCGATGCTTACCGCGACAGGGTGGAAGGACAGTATGTCGGTGCGAAGTATCCGGGTGGCGGAACCTTCGACCCCGCCATCGGCACCGTCAACAAGTATTCTGCCGATGTCATGATACCGGCGTTCCTCAACTCATACACCAGCATGGGCGGAAACGGACTGCGGTTGATTCCTAAGTTGAAGAGCATGTTGCCCAACTGGACGATACACTACAGCGGACTGTCGCAGTTGCCGTGGTTCCGTGATGTCTTCAAGAGTGTCAACATCAACCACTCCTATAAGAGCATCCTGGCTGTCGGAGCCTACCAGAGCTACACCACCTGGCAGGAGTATATGAACGGACTCGGTTTCATCACCGATGCTACCACCAACAGTCTCGTGCCCAGTTCCATGTACAACATCTCGCAGGTGAGCATCAACGAGTCGTTCTCGCCGCTGCTCGGTATCGACGTGACGATGCAGAACAACCTCACCGCCAAGTTGGAATACCGCACCACGCGCGTACTCTCGCTCTCGATGACCAGCATACAGCTCAACGAGGCGCTCAGCAAGGACTGGGTCATCGGCATGGGCTACCGTGTGAGCAACTTCAACCTCTTCGGCATAGGTAACAACCATCGCCGGGTGAAAGGAAAGAAGAAGAAGGAAGAAGAAACGAAGAACACGCGCAAGACGACGGGAATGAACCACGACTTGAACTTGCGACTCGACCTCAGCTATCGCCGGCAGGCTGCCATCAGCCGTGACATAGCCTCTCTCCAGAGTGCTGCCAGCAGCGGAAACACAGCCATCAAGCTCTCGTTCACAGCCGACTACACCCTGAGCAGGCTCGTCTCCATGAGTTTCTACTTCGACATGCAGAACAACAAGCCGCTCCTTGCTGCCAACAGCTATCCGACAACTACCTACGACTTCGGTCTCAACCTCAAGTTGTCGCTGACAAGGTAATAAATTGTAAACCATAAACCGTAAATATAATGACCTATCAATACGACTTCCTCATCATCGGTGCAGGCATTGCCGGTATGAGCTACGCCCTGAAGGTGGCGCGTGCCCACAAGGGCAGAATCTGCATCATCTGTAAGACGGCACTCGACGAAGCCAACACCTCCTTTGCACAGGGGGGCGTTGCCAGTGTTACCAACCTCAAGCTCGACAACTTCGACAAGCACATCGAGGACACCATGATAGCCGGAGACTATATCTCCGACCGTGCCGCCGTAGAACAGGTGGTGCGCATGGCTCCCGGGCAGATTAAGGAGCTGGTTCACTGGGGGGTCAACTTCGACAAGCAGAAGAACGGTGAGTTCGACCTACACCGTGAGGGCGGCCATTCGGAGTTCCGTATCCTCCACCATGCCGATGACACCGGTGCCGAGATACAGCGTGGACTCATGGAAGCCGTCAAAGACCATCCCGACATTGACATCCGTGAAGACCATTTTGCCGTTGAGATCATTACCCAGCACCACCTCGGCATGGAGGTGACGCGACGCACGCCCGACATCGAGTGCTATGGTGCATACGTGCTGAACCCGAAGACGCAGAAGGTGGACACCTATCTGGCTAAGGTCACCGTGATGTGTACGGGTGGAGTAGGGGCGGTCTATCAGACGACGTCCAACCCGGTCATCGCCACTGGCGACGGCATCGCGATGGTTTACCGTGCCAAAGGCACCGTTGCCGACATGGAGTTCGTGCAGTTCCATCCCACCGTCCTCCACCATGTCGGTGAGACGCATCCTGCTTTCTTGATTACAGAGGCGATGCGCGGCTATGGCGGCATCCTCCGGCTCCCCACCGGCGAGTCGTTCATGGAGAAGTATGACGAGCGTCTCTCGTTGGCACCGCGTGACATCGTGGCACGTGCCATCGACAAGGAGATGAAGGTGCACGGCATCGACCACGTATGTCTCGACGTCACCCATAAAGACCCTGCCGAGACCAAGCGCCATTTCCCCAATATCTACCATAAGTGCCTGTCCATCGGCATCGACATCACCAGAGAATATATCCCCGTCCGTCCGGCTGCCCACTACATGTGTGGCGGCATCAAGGTAGACTTAGACGGCTGTAGCAGCATCAACCGCCTCTATGCTATCGGCGAATGTTCCTGCACAGGACTGCATGGAGGCAACCGCTTAGCCTCCAACTCGCTCATCGAGGCGGTGGTCTATGCGGAGACGGCGGCACGCCATTCTCTCGAACATATTGATGAATATACCTTTAATACCGACATTCCGGAGTGGAATGACGAGGGGACGATGACCAACGAGGAGCGTGTGCTCATCACACAGAGCGTCAAGGAAGTCAACGAGATCATGGCAAACTACGTGGGCATCGTCCGTTCCGACCTCCGCCTGAAGCGTGCCTGGGACCGTCTCGACCTCATCTATGAGGAGACGGAAGCCCTCTTCAAGCGTGTCAAGGCAAGCAAGGACATCTGCGAGTTGCGTAACATCATCAACGTCGGCTACCTCATCACCCGCTGGGCGATAGAACGTAAGGAGTGCCGTGGACTCCACTTCACTACCGACTACCCCCTCCATGCCTACGACAAGAGGTAGTAACAAGAGGTACTTATCGCAGCCCTCCACCTCGATGAAACCGTAGAAAAAAGCAAGAAAACATGAAAAAGCCCTCCCCCCTCCTTCTCGTCATCACCTCGTTGTTGCTGACCGCTCCTTCGCTGTCCCTCCGTGCGCAGCACGAGCAGGCAACCCCACCGTTGACCGCTCTCGACACCATAGCAACAGACACCATAGCGACCGACACCCTCGCCCCTCAACTCCCATCCCTCACCCTGCCGCAGCAGTTGACCATAATGGTGCAGGAGAAGCTCTTTGAGACCACGCAGGTGGGCATGGAGGTCTGGGACCTCGATGCGGACAGCTGTCTGTTCCGTCACAACGAGTGTTGGCGCATGCGTCCTGCTTCTACGCAGAAGGTCGTCACCGCCATAGCTGCCCTCGACCTCCTTGGCGGCAACTATCAGTTTAAGACCGCCCTCCGCTACTCCGGCACCATCGTCCCCCCACCAGCATTGTCCGACCAGTCTGACAACTCCGCCCCGTCCGACTCGTCCGACAACTCCCCCCTTCCCCAGGGAGAGGTCGGGGGTGGGCTCCTTCGCGGCTCCCTCTACCTCGTTGGTGGCATGGACCCTTTGCTTAGCGATGCCGACATCAGCACCTTTGCCGATGCGGTGAAGGTGTTGGGCATTGACACCATTACCGGCAGCATCTACGAAGACCGTACCTTCCGCGATGCCGACAAGTGGGGCGAAGGCTGGTGCTGGGACGATGACAACCCCAACCTGTCGCCCCTGCTCGTCGGTGGTAAGGATGAGGCTGCTTCCCGTTTGCTGTCAGCTTTAAACGCTGTCGGCATCACCGTCCTTGGTGGCATCGGTCAGTCGGCGGCACCTGCTGCCACCACCCTTGTCGCTACCCGTACCCATGACCTTGCCGATGTCCTCGTTCCGATGATGAAGCGCAGCGATAACTGGTATGCCGAGTCGTTGTTCTATCAGATTGCCCACCAGCAGGGAGGACGTGGTGCTGGCGTAAAACCAGCCCGCAGTTATATCGACCGACTCGTCACCCGTGCCGGTGCTGACCAGAAACTCATCCATGTTGCAGACGGCAGCGGCCTGTCCTTATACAACTATGTGACGCCCGACATGGAGGTGCAATTATTGCGTTATGCTGCAAAAAAGCCCGAAATCATCGAGAAATTTCTGCCGTCACTCCCTGTTGCAGGTGTCGATGGAACACTGAAGAGTCGCATGAAAGGTACAAAGGCACAAGGTAACGTGCAGGCGAAGACCGGCACCGTGACGGGAGTCAGTGCCCTTGCCGGCTATTGCACCGCCGCCAATGGTCACCGTCTGTGCTTCTCCATCATCAACATGGGCATCCCCAAGGCAAAGGTCGGGCGTGACTTCCAGGATCGTGTCTGTGCCCTGCTGTGCAGATAGCCTCCCCCCTTCATCGCTCATCCGTGTTAATCCGCGCGATCTGTGGTTAAAAAGTATGTACAGGGAGAATTTAAATAAAAATTGTACATACGACACCATGTTTTGTAAACTGCTCTATTAGAACAGTTTACGCCACAGGGGTACGGGTGTACGTATACGCTAATTGAGCGCAAGTCGTACACCGCCCCGAAAAGCTGAAAAAACAAACATTTAGTCCCTTTTCTGCAACTGTTATGTGTTTGCGTTCCAACTACTATGAGTTTGGAACGCAACTACATAGTAGTTGGAACGCAAACTCATAGTAGTTGGAAGGTCGGTGTTCGAC
>ODAI011444103.1_pt1 | contig 40589 bp, 35 predicted proteins | sample 1539321 | NCBI WGS metagenome assembly ODAI01 (sample SAMN02144231, study PRJEB22623) | gut metagenome | biome: sheep rumen | host: Ovis aries | place: New Zealand
AGATGATGAATACCAGCGTTCCCACGAGTTTTACGCGCGGATCCAGTCTGTGTATGATAGAAGTGCCAGGATAGTACTGGCCCAGTGTTATATCTTTGAACATGTCTGAACTCTCTCCGCTCTTTTCTTCTGTGCGCTCATCCCTTTTTCAGGCTGCGCAGAATCTCATCCCTCGCCTGCGGGACAGTGGTCGCCTCCGTTTTTACATCCCAGCCGTCCTTAAGCAGGGCATGCATGACATAGGTCATCTGCGGCGCTGCCAGCCCGACCTGCTCCAGCTCGCGGACATGCTGAAAAACACCCGACGGAGTATCATCATAGAGAATCTTTCCCTCATCCAGCACGATAATCCTGCTGACGTAGCCGGCCACATCTTCCATACTGTGAGAAACAAGGATCACTGTAATATTCTGGCTGTCATGAAGTTCCTTCAGAAGATCCAGAATCTCGTCGCGTCCCTTCGGGTCCATGCCGGCAGTCGGTTCATCCAGCACCAGAACTTTCGGCTTCATCGCGAGAATTCCGGCAATCGCTACCCTTCTTTTCTGTCCTCCTGACAGTTCAAAAGGGGATTTCTCATAATAACTCTCATCCAGCCCGACGGCAGCCAGGGCTTCTTTGGCCCGGACAAGAACCTCTTCATTCGGAAGCCCCTGATTGCGGGGGCCGAAACAGACATCCGTCAGTACCTCGGCTTCAAAAAGCTGGTATTCGGGATACTGGAAAACAAGGCCGACCTTGCTGCGGAGTTTTTTAAGGGAATAACCCTCCGCGCGGATATCCTCCCCGTCCACCAGGATCCTTCCCGAGCTGGCCTTATTCAGACCGTTCAGGTGCTGGATCAGGGTGGATTTTCCGGAACCGGTATGGCCGATCAGCCCGATGAACTCTCCGTCCCGGATCTCCAGACTGATATCATCCAGAGCTTTCTTCTCGAAAGAGGTCCCTTCTCCGTAAATATAACTTAGATGTTCGATCCTGATCGGCATAGATCTCCCCCTGCCTGTTCTTTCCCTGTCTGTCTTCCGTCTTATATCTCTGCCCTGCAGCCTGCGCGGACCCTCTCCGCATGCTTCTTAAGCGGCTCAGGCTCTCTCATTCTCTGTCCTGCAGTCTGCGCAGACCGCTCCGGAGACTGCTTAAACGGCTCAGTTTTTCTTATTCTATTCCCTGCAGCCTGCGCGGACCCGGTCCAGCGCCTGCGTTAATTCTTCGATCGTCAGAATTCCCTCCGGTATCGGAAGCCCTGCCTTTTTCAGCTCCCAGGCAAGTTCCGTGACCTGCGGGACTCCCAGCCGCAGGTCCCTGAGCTTCTCAACCTGCGAGAAGATCTCCCGGGGAGTGCCTGTCATGACGACCTTCGCGCTGTCCATGACAATCACCCGGTCAGCATGGATCACTTCTTCCATATAATGCGTGATCAGGATGACTGTTATGCCCTCCTGCCGGTTCAGCTCCCGGACAGTCTCTATGACTTCCTTCCTGCCGCCCGGATCCAGCATGGCAGTCGGTTCATCCAGAACGATGCATTTGGGCTTCATGGCTATGACGCCCGCGATGGCAACCCTCTGCTTCTGCCCGCCTGACAGGCGGTTCGGCGAGGAGCCGCGGTATTTCCACATATCAACCGCGCGCAGGGCCTTCTCAGCCCGCTCCCAGATCTCCTTTGTGGGAACCCCCATGTTCTCGGGTCCGAAACCGACGTCCTCCTCCACTACGGAGGCGATGATCTGATTGTCAGGATTCTGAAAAACCATTCCGGCGCACTGGCGGATCTCCCAGAGCTTTGACTCATCCCTGGTATCATTGCCATCCACATAGAGGGTCCCTTCACCGGGAAGCAGCAGCGCGTTGATCTGTTTTGCCAGTGTGGACTTCCCGGATCCGTTATGCCCCAGAATCGCGATAAACTGCCCTGCCTCGACGTTCAGGTCCACATGATCCAGAGCCAGCTGCGACGCGTCAACTTTTCCTTCTTCATCATAATGAAGATAGTTATAGGTCAGGCCCTGCCCCTCGATAATATTCCTGTTTTTCTCTCTCATATAACTTCTGCTTTACCCGTCAAATCGATCAGATGGCTCAGGATCCTTCCGGAAATCTGACCCGGTGCCCGGCAGTCGGCTGGTCCTGCAGTCTGACTCCGGTTCCAGCCATCTGTCTCCGGCCGCCTGCGGCAGCATCCGCGGTCCGTTCAGGTCTGACCGATTATAGCAATATAGGCTTCCGAATGCAACCGGAGTCAGCTGCCTTCCCGCGCGCTGATCTGCGTCAGGCGCCGGATTCCTGCAGCCAGTTCATCCGTAAATGCATCTTCCTTCATTCTCCAGCACCAGTTTCCGCCCAGTGTGGAAGGATGATTCATGCGCGCCTCCGCGCCAAGGCAGAGGTAGTCCTGCATGGGGATCACACACAGATCCGATACGCTCTCCATGGCCATGCGGATCAGGATCAGATTGCGCTCTCTGTCCGTCATCCCGGGATTCAGCCCCGCGTAGTCATCCGCCAGAGCGCGGTCCTCTTCATTCAGTTCCCAGTACCAGGCTGCAAGGGTCTGATTGTCATGGGTTCCGGTATAGACGACCGTATTGCGCACATAGCTGTGGGGCAGATAGTCGCTGCTTTCTCTGGAATCAAAGGCAAATTCCAGGACCTTCATGCCCGGGAAGCCGGAATCTTTTACCAACTGTATCACGGACGGGGTCAGGTAACCGAGGTCCTCCGCGATGATGGATCTGGGGGTAACCGCGGGATTTTTCCGCAGTTCATTAAAGAGCTTCATGCCCGGCCCCTGCTCCCAGTGGCCTCCGGCCGCGTTCGGCGCTCCCGCCGGCACGGAATAATATGCGTCAAAGCCGCGGAAGTGGTCGATCCGCACGATATCGTAGAGATTCAGGCAATAAGAGATCCGCTCTTTCCACCAGGCAAAGCCGGTCGCCTCCTGGACCGGCCAGTTATAGAGGGGATTGCCCCACAGCTGGCCATCCGCTGAGAAAGCGTCCGGCGGGCATCCCGCCACAGCGACAGGTCTGTGATCTTCGTCAAACTGGAACAGTTCCGGATGAGACCAGGAGTCAGAAGAATCGGCTGCCACATAGATCGGAATATCCCCTATGATCTCCACGCCGGTTTCATTCGCATACTTCTTCAAAGCGCTCCACTGCTGCGTAAACTTATACTGGAGGAAGCGGTAATAATCCGCCTGCTCCTTCGTCCTGCTCTTCCAGTCCGCCAGAGCCTGCGCTTCCCTGAGCCGGATCTCATCGGGCCAGTCAAACCAGCTTCGTCCGCCCATCTCATCCTTGATGGCCATGAAAAGACAGTAATCATCCAGCCAGAAGGCATTGTCCCTGCAGAAGTCCTGAAAAGCCTGATCGGAGAGGATATTGCTCCTTTCAAAAGCCTTCTTCAGCAGGGGGAAGCGGTTCTCGTAGAGTTTCTGATAATCCACCCTGCTCTCGTCATCCTGACCGAAATCAGGCGTCCTGACCTCTTCTTCCGTCACAAGCCCTTCCTGCAGAAGGGTGTCCGGATCGATGAAATAGGGGTTTCCCGCAAAGGCTGAAAATGACTGGTAAGGAGAATCCCCGTATCCGGTAGGACCCAGGGGGAGAATCTGCCAGTAACGCTGTCCGGCCTTTCGGATCTGCCGGATCACACGTCTTGCACTCTCTGAAAAACTGCCGATCCCGTAAGGGGAAGGCAGGCTGGAAACAGGCAATAGTATTCCTGCTGCTCTCATATCGGACATTTCCTCCTGAAAAAACGGCCTGCGGACTGTGCATGCAGAGTGCAGGTCCGCGCGTGATCAGATCGCTGCCGCTCCGGCGAAATTGCGCCGGGCGCAGTTTAAGCGGGGCGGAATTCATTTTCTGCCTGAATCATATCATAGTGCCCGGAATTGTGCAATTCAGGAACACGGCGCGTGAATAGCAGCCGCTCCGTCGTTCCCGGGGCGCGCTTTCCCGGCAGGGCTTTTTCATCCTTCCGGAGTGTGGTATGATAAGCAGGAGCAGCCGGTCATCCACACCGCCTGCAGATTCAGAACAGACATTTCCCTTAAAGAAAGGACAATCCTAATGGCACAGAATCCGATTATCACAATCACCATGGAAGACGGCGGCGTCATGAAAGCCGAACTCTATCCGGAATATGCTCCGAACACCGTCAGCAACTTCCTCTCTCTGGCAGCATCCGGCTTCTACAACGGACTGATCTTCCACCGCGTAATTCCGGGCTTCATGATCCAGGGCGGCGATCCGGAAGGATCCGGCATGGGCGGCCCCGGATATTCCATCAGAGGAGAATTCCGCCGCAACGGCTTCAAGGCTAATACGCTGAAGCACACAGCCGGCGTCCTCTCCATGGCCCGCGCCATGAATCCGAACTCCGCCGGTTCCCAGTTCTTTATCATGCACAAGAATGCACCGCATCTTGACGGCGATTACGCAGCTTTCGGCAAAATCATCGAAGGAATGGACGTCGTGGACCGTATAGCGTCAGTCCAGACCGATTACTCTGACCGTCCGATGGAGGACCAGGTAATCCGCTCCATGACCGTCGAGACCTTCGGGGAGAGCTATCCGGAGCCGGAAAAGATCTGAACCACAGAAGAAACGGACTGCGGAAGGTATACGCTGCAGAAGCTATGCGCTGCAGAAGCTATACGCCGCAAAAGCTATGCGCCGCGAAAAGGTATGAGCTGCGAAGAGGTATGCGCTGCGGAAGGTATGCGCCGCGAACGATCTGAAGAAGAGACTGAAAAAAACCGCTCAGGACACATGCTCTGAGCGGTTTTATCTGCCTTCCTGTTCAAGTCTCTTCAGCAAATCCAGCCTTTGTCAGTCTCCACAGATCTGTGCTGTTCTCTCCCCTGTCCTTCTCAGGAACGTCCTGTTTCACAAATCCGAGGCGTCGGGCCAGCCGGGCGGATTCCTCGTTGTCTCTGCTGATTCCGGCATAGATCTCTTCACATTCAAGTTCCCTGAAGGCATACTGAAGAACGGCTCTGCAGGCTTCCTGGGCATACCCTCTGCCCCTCTGCCTGCTGTCGATCAGATAGCCCAGTTCCAGTTTTCCTTCTTCCGTCCGCCGGTCCGCGGCAGGCATCAGGCCGCAGCGCCCGATTACCGCGCCGCTCTTTTTCTCCTCCACAGTCCAGAGCCCGAAACCGAAAAAGGAATATGCGTACTGAATATAGCGGAGAAACTTCTCCCTCTCCGTCTCAAGATCCCCGGAAAATGAATCCGTCGTCGCGTCCGGGCCCAGCTGCCGGCTCATCCGGAAAATGGAATCAAAATCCTCCGCGGTGCTCTCACGCAGGATCAGTCTTTCTGTCTCGGCGATACAGACAGGCAGATGGAGAAAATGCCTCAGTACATTCCGGAAAAAGGCTCCGTCCAGTTCCTCAAAAGAAGAAAGAACCATCCCGGCTCCCGGGAAGTAATGTCCGGCCTTCTCCGGGGGCTGGAAGCCGATCACGCAGATCCCCTGCTCCGTCAGCTCCTTTGCCAGGCCGGAATTGTCTGTGACGATAATCTGATCTCCTCTTCTGTCCGTCTTCCCGTACGCGATCCTGTTTTTCACCTCTTCCGCCTGCAGGCAGGCCCAGGAGATACCCTCCGAATCCAGACCGGAAATCATGCCGGCCGCACCCGGCAGGGCAAGAAACTCCTTAAGATCCCCCGAATGCAGTACAAAAAGTATCCGCAGGCTTTCTCCCATTCTCCTGTCCTTTCTTTAAAACTGAAAAACCGGCACACAGAACGCATATGTTTCTGTGTGCCGGTTCTGATTCAGATCAATCTGTCAGACCAGTTCAAGTACGACTTCCATCGCACCGTCGCCGCGGCGCTGCCCGATCTTGATGATACGGGTATAACCACCATTGCGGCCTGCATACTTGGGTGCAATCTCATCAAAAAGCTTTGCAACCATGTCGATCTGCTTTGTATTTCTCTTTTTGCCTGCTGCTTCCTTCGGAACTTCCTTGATCGGATAGAGAACCTTCAGCATCTGGCGTCTTGCATGAAGTCTTGCCGGCTTATCCTTCTTGATCTCCTTCTGGACTTCATCATAAACCGTAACCTTATGTCCGTCGACAACTTCCTTGACTCTCTTGCCGTCCTTGTCCTTACGCGGAACCTTGGCTGTTACGGTGACATTCTCAAAATCATCTTTCTCTCTGATTGCAAGTGCGATCAGACCTTCCGCGATCTTCGCGGCTTCCTTCGCCTTCGCCTCAGTGGTGATGATTCTGCCATGATAAAGCAGCATGGTGACCTGGTTGCGGAGCAGAGCTTTTCTCTGGGAAGCGGTTCTGCTCAACTTTCTGTATCCTGACATGTCTGTATCCTCCAATTCATGCCTGCATGCGTGCTCACTTCGGTCTTACCGCCGGCAGGCGTATTTGTTGTATATAAATATCTGTAACGGTTATCCTCAGTTATTCTGCAGTTCGAAGCTGCGGAGCATCGGACGGAAGCTTAAAGCTCCTCGCCTGACCTCAGGCTCAGACCGAGTTCCTTCAGCTTTGCAAGAACCTCTTCCAGCGACTTGCGGCCGAGATTGCGGACCTTCATCATGTCTTCAGAAGTCTTGTTGCAGAGTTCCCCGACCGTATTGATCCCGGCCCTCTTGAGGCAGTTATAGGATCTGACGGAGAGTTCAAGCTCATCGATCGTCATCTCAAGGATTCCGCCGTCGGTCTGTCCTTCCGGCTGTGTCAGCACGGGCTGAAGCGGCGTATCAGACAGATCAATGAACAGCTTCAGATGATCACTGAGGACCTTCGCGGCCATACTGACAGCCTTGTCGGGAGCAAGTGTTCCGTTGGTCCAGACATCCAGCGTGAGCTTGTCGTAATCGGTATCCTGTCCGACACGGGTATTCTCGACGGTCATGTTTACACGCTCAACCGGTGTGTAGATCGCATCGACAGCGATCACGCCGATCGGCATGTCATCCTTCTTGCCCTTGTCAGCGCTCACATAGCCTCTGCCGTTCGTGATGGTGAGCTCCATGCTGAGCTTGCAGTCCGGTCCTCCGTTCAGGGTCGCGATGACCTGATCCGGGTTCACGATCTCAATATCCTGATCTACATCGATGTCCGCTCCGGTCACTTTGCCTTCGCTGGAGAATTCGATGTAAGCAGTCTTCGGTTCCTCTGTGCCTGAATTGTTCTTGATCGCCAGATTCTTGATGTTAAGGATGATCTCTGTGACATCCTCCTTCACACCGGGAATACAGCTGAATTCATGCAGAACGCCGTCGATCTTGACCTGGCTCACCGCACTTCCGGGCAGCGAGGAAAGCATGATCCTGCGAAGAGAGTTGCCAAGGGTCGTCCCGTAGCCGCGCTCAAGCGGTTCCACCACAAAACGGCCATGCTTCTTATCCTCAGACATCTCCGCTACTGTAATATTAGGTATGATGAAATCGAACAATTTAGCCCCTCCTTATAGGTTTTAACGTTCACGAGGGTTGCACTGATTGTATTTAAGCGCAGGAGCGTTCCGGCTCCCCTGCCTGCCGGCAGTAAATGACCGCGGTCTGAACCGGCTTAATGAAAGCGGCCCGGACCGGGTTCATCCTATTACTTGGAATACAACTCGACGATCTGGACTTCATCAACCGGAACATCGATCATCTCTCTGGTCGGAAGCTCCTTAACCGTGCCCTTGAGTGCTTCTGCGTCATACTCAAGCCATTCCGGAACAAGTCTGCCGGCTGTTGCATCGGCGATATCCTTGTATCTCTGGGAATCCTTGCACTTTTCCTTGATCTCGATGACATCGCCGGCCTTGATCAGATAGGACGGGATGTTGATGCACTTGCCGTTGACTGTCACATGCTTGTGATCAACGATCTGGCGCGCTTCTTTCCTGGTTCTCGCAAGGCCAAGACGGAAGATGACATTGTCCAGTCTGGACTCCAGCATGATCATCAGGTTCGGACCGGTCATACCGGGCATTCTCTCAGCCTTCTCATAGTAGTTGCGGAAAGGCTTCTCTGTCACGCCGTAGATGAACTTCGCTTTCTGCTTTTCGCGAAGCTGGGTGCCGTACTCGCTGACTTTGCGTCTTGCACGGACAAGATTTCTCTTCGACTTCTTATCATAACCCAGGACGGTCGGCTCCAGTCCAAGGGATCTGCATCTCTTTAATACAGGTGTTCTATTGACTGCCATTATTCTCTACCTCCTGATATTATACTCTTCTGCGCTTCGGCGGACGGCATCCATTGTGCGGAACCGGGGTGACGTCACGGATGGAGATTACGTCAAGTCCATTGGCGGAGAGTGCGCGGATCGCGGCCTCTCTTCCTGAACCCGGGCCCTTTACGAAGACGTCAACCGTCTTCAGACCATGGATCAGAGCAGCCTTTGTTGCAGTCTCTGCTGCCATCTGAGCAGCATAAGGGGTAGATTTTCTGGAACCCTTGAAGCCAAGGCCGCCTGCACTTGCCCATGACAGTGCATTGCCCTGTGCGTCAGTAAGGGTAACGATCGTATTATTGAAAGAGGACTGGATATGTGCCTGGCCTCTTTCGACGTTCTTTTTAACGCGCTTTTTTGTCGATCTCTTTGTAGATTTCTTATCTGCCATCGTTCAATAACCTGCTTTCTCGTTCATATAATCCGATATCAGTTACTTCTTCTTATTGGCTACAGTGCGGCGCGGGCCCTTGCGGGTTCTTGCGTTGGTCTTGGTCTTCTGGCCGCGGACCGGAAGTCCCTTCCTGTGACGGATGCCTCTGTAGCAGCCGATCTCCTGAAGTCTCTTGATGTTCATAGCGACATCTCTGCGGAGATCACCTTCCACCATGATATCCAGCTCTTCCATAGCAGCACGGATCTTATCTACTTCCTCGTCGGTAAGATCTCTCACGCGGGTATCAGGATTCACATTCGCTTTATCGAGAATTTTTCCAGATGTTGTGCGGCCGATTCCGAAGATATATGTCAGGCCGATCTCAACTCGCTTCTCTCTTGGTAAGTCTACACCAGCTATACGAGCCATGTATTTTTCCTCCTAAATCTGAGGCAGCTTTCTGCCGCCCATACTGTCTTTAAATTGGGAGATCCGAAAAGTCGCATCTCCAGCTGCGCCGCTTTTTACAGCTTCACAGCCTTTCCGGTCCATTAAGTGAGAACCTTTTCGTTCCCGCGAATGCACGCGCCTCCCTCCAAGCGGTGGGACGAAAGGTGTAGCCGTGCAGATCCTGCACCGGTATTAAGGACAATATTCCAACGAAATAATCCCGTGTCCGGCGCATGGCTGCGCGCGCGTGCAGGTTTTCTTATCTCATCGTATATTGTCAACGCCCTCTGAAAATGTGGGAGCCGCAGCTTCATCTTCCTGCCGGCAGCCTCATCCGGGCTCTCTCCCACCGGGCGTAATCACCGCTTTATTATGGTCTGTGACTTCTCAGCCCTGTCTCTGTTTGTGCTTCGGGTTCTCGCAGATAATCATGATTCTGCCTTTTCTCTTGATCACCTTGCACTTCTCGCACATGGGCTTCACAGATGAACGAACCTTCATCTCCTCGCATCCTCCTCTCCGTCATTTATTCTGCCTCCGCAAAAGGGCGCACTAAACCCCTTCAGCGGACATGCTCAATTATTATATTACCGCGCGTTCCTAAAAGCAAGCGCCTTTTTAAATTTTTAGGACCTGGGTCCAAGGTCTCTTCCACATAAAAGGACCTCAGCTTCTTCCGTGCGGAAGATGGGGTGAGGCGGATTAAGAAAAAGGTCCGGTGGACCTTTTTCCCGCCGAACCGACCGACGAGCAGTTTACTGCGAGGAGACCTTGAACCCTGGGTTCAAGGCCTCCTCGGCACGAAAAAGCCCAGGTCTTCCGACCTGGGCTCTTTTCGTGCGGAAGATGGGACTTGAACCCACACGACGTGACCGTCACAAGATCCTTAGTCTTGCTCGTCTGCCAATTCCGACACTTCCGCGAACGAACAGTATCATACCAAAAGGATGCTCATCTGTCAACATCTGTTTTAGATTTTTTTCGAAATTATTTTTATGGAATCCTTTCTGTCAGTCCTCAATCCCTTCAAGGCGCTTCTCAATCATGTCATTGATGATCTGAAGTGCGCGGACACGGGCATAATACTTGTTATTGCCCTCTATGATATGCCAGGGAGCAAAGTCGGTCGAGGTATAGCGGATCATATCGTCCACAGCCGTCTCATACTGATCCCATTTTTCCCTGTTGCGCCAGTCCTCATCCGTAATCTTCCACTGCTTGGCCGGATCTGCCTGGCGGGCGTTGAAGCGGGCCAGCTGCTCGTCGTTCGTGATATTGATCCAGAATTTGACGATCACAGCGCCCCAGTCATAGAGCTGGCGCTCAAAGTCGTTCATCTCCCCGTAGGCTCTCTGCCAGTCTGCCGGCGTGCAGAAGCCTTCGAGCCGTTCCACCATGACGCGCCCGTACCAGGTACGGTCAAAGATGGCGATATGGCCGTCCTTGGGAAGTCTGGTCCAGAAGCGCCAGAGGAAATGCCGGTCCTTCTCTTCCTTTGTCGGGGACGCAATCGGCATCACTTCGTAGCCGCGCGGATCCAGGGCAGCCGACACGCGTTTGATATTGCCTCCCTTTCCGGCCGCGTCCCAGCCCTCGTAGGCCACGATCATGGGAATTCTGTGCAGGTAGAGCCTGTTGTGGTTCTCTTTCAGGCGCTTCTGCTCTTTCTTGAGCAGGCTCCTGTACTCCTCCTCCCCGAGGGACTTGTCCATGTCCACATCCTTCAGAGCGGGCATGCTGATAAAGTTGTACTGACCCGGATCGATCACCGCGGACAGATTCGCCGCGCTGCGGTCACGTTCATCCTTGAGCTTCAGGGCTTTCGTCACCTCGTCGATCATGATCTGGAAGATATCCAGGATCGCCGTTTCCTTATCGGAACCGGAGATTACGTGCCACTGGGCGTATGGCCGGTTGGTGGCTTCCAGCATGGAATCAAAGGCCTGATAATAGCTTTTGTATTCATGCAGCATACAGCGGTCCTTCTCGGTCACCCTCCACTGCGTACTCTTCTTTCTTGAAAGCTTCTCCTGACGCTTGCGCATCTCTTTTTTGGAGATATGCAGGAAAAACTTTATGATCACATAACCGTTGTCCACCAGCCCCTTTTCAAAGCTGTTGATCTCGTTTACATGGCGCAGGTTGGTGATCTCATCGACCTCATTCTCCACCCGCATCACGGAAATCTCCTGATACCAGGACTGGTCCATGATCGACCACTGCCCGGCTGCGGGGATCGTCTTCCAGTACCTCCACATCATGGGTTCACGCTTATCTTCCTCCGTCGGGGGCAGCGTATTCACAACCGAAAACCAGCGCGGGTCAAAATTCAGGATGAGTTTCTGAATCACAGAGCCTTTTCCTGCCCCGCTCCAGCCTTCAAAGAGAACGATGACCGGGAGTTTTTTCTCCTTGACCGGCGCGTCCAGTCCGGTCAGCTTCTCCTTCAGGGATCCGATCTTCGCGCGGTATTCTTCATCTGATACTTTTTTCTTCAGATCAACCTTCTCAAGCATATTCTTTATTCCCCCTCATTCAGCACTCTTATGTTCTCCGTTAAGGATATATCTATAATAGCACCAAAGCGGGGTTTTCACATCAGCTATTTTGGTAAAAATGACCGAATTCTGCGGTGCGGTTTCACTCTGCCCAGGCTGCGTCCGCGAAAGCGGTAAACCGTATGCGCCGGAATTATTTCCATTTGGAAACCATTATTTTCCACACGGCAGTATTGCGGTTTACAAACGGGTGTTTGCACACTATACTTGTAATGGAGATGAAGCGTGTAACCGGAAAGGAGTCAGGCTCATGACAGTTGAAGAGATGAAAAAAAGAAAAACCGAGCTCGGCCTCACCAGCCAGATGATCTCTCAGATGTCCGGCGTTCCGCTCGGGACGGTACAGAAGATTTTTGCAGGAACCACCAAAGCGCCGCGCAGACTCACGATCGAAGCGCTGGAGAGAATCCTCAGCCATTCGGGACCTTCTGAGATGGCTGAGGACAGACAGGCTTATATACAGGAAGGGATCAGCCGGAGCGAAAATCAGCCCCGGCAGGACTGTATGCTCCGTGAAACCCCTGCTCCCTATGATACGGCGGTCCGGTTCGATTCAATCGCCGGAGATCACCGGTATACGCTCGATGATTACTATGCCCTTCCGGACGAGCGGCGTGTGGAACTCATCGACGGTGTCTTCTACGATATGGCTGCGCCGGATTTTCTTCACCAGCTGATCCTCACACATCTGTCAAACCAGTTCTATGAGTGTGCCGAACAGCATGATATGCCCTGTGAAGTATTCCAGTCACCTTGTGACGTCCGCCTGGACCGGGACAACTATACCATGGTGCAGCCGGACCTCCTGGTGATCTGCGGCCGGCAGGATTACCTCCATATGAAGTGCCTGGAAGGCGCTCCGGATCTGGCTGTGGAGATTCTCTCCCCCTCCAGCCGCTCTAAGGATATGATTCTGAAGCTGTATAAATATGAAAAAGCCGGCGTCCGGGAATACTGGATCGTAGACCCGGACCACCGGACCGTGACCGTTCATTTCTTTGATACGGATGACTATGATCCGGTGCGATACTCGTTCCATGATCAGATTCCGGTCCGGATCTCAGAAGGGAAATGCTCCATTGATTTTTCCAGAATTGAACAGCGGCTGGCCCGTTATGAGTGACATTCGGGCAGAAAAAGGAGGATGGCGCAATCGTTGCTGCGACAGCCCCCCTTTTTCGCTGACCATCCGGCAGATCAGCCGGATTGCTTCAGAAAAAGGGCAGCCTTAGTCCGGCTGCCCTGTATTCTCTGATTCATTCACCTGTTAAGCAAGCTTACCCTTCGCCATCTCGGCCAGATCCGCGAATCCCTTCGCGTCATTGACTGCCATGTCAGCCAGAACCTTGCGGTTCAGTTCGATACCGCAGAGCTTCAGTCCATACATGAATCTGCTGTAGGAAAGGCCGTTGATGCGGGCCGCCGCGTTGATGCGGGCGATCCACAGCTGACGGAACTGTCTCTTTCTCTCTTTGCGTCCCGCATAAGCGCTGGTCAGAGCGCGCATGACGGACTGCTTGGCGATTCTGTACTGTTTGGAGCGGGCGCCTCTGTAACCCTTTGCCAGCTTCAGGACTCTGTTATGCTTTTTTCTGGCGTTTAAGCCACCTTTAATTCTTGCCATTGTCTTATCCTCCTAAAATATGCGAAAGCTGTATCCGATCCCGAAAATCAGAGATACGGCAGGATCTTCTTCATGTTCTGTGCATTGGTCTGATCCGTAACAGTGGACTTGCGCAGATTTCTCTTCCTCTTGGTGGACTTCTTGGTTAAGATATGGCTCTTGTACGCCTTATTTCTCTTCAGCAGGCCGGTCCCGGTCTTCTTAAAACGTTTTGCAGCTGCTCTGCTTGTTTTCATCTTTGGCATAGCGTTACATCCTCCTTTAATCAGCTTTTCTTTGGTGACAAAATGACGGTAAGAGTTCTTCCTTCCTGCTTGATCGGCTTATCGACAGCTGCGATATCCTCACAGGCTTTGGCGAAGTCCTCCAGAATATGTCTGCTGGCCTGCATATGAGCCATCTCGCGTCCTCGGAACCTCAGCGTGACCTTCACCTTGTTTCCTTTTTCCAGGAACTTGCGGGCATTGGTCATCTTGGTGTTCATGTCGTTCACATCAATATTGGGCGAAAGGCGAACTTCTTTCACCTCCACGATCTTCTGCTTTTTCCGGGCCTCTTTTTGTTTGCGGACCTGCTCATAACGGTACTTTCCGTAATCAATAATCTTGCATACAGGCGGCTTTGCCTGGGGCGCGATCTTGACCAGGTCAAGTTCTGCCTCTCTCGCAAGCTTCAAGGCATCAAAAGCAGACATGATGCCGAGCTGTTCTCCGTGTTCTCCAACCAAACGAACCTCTCTGTCCCGGATCTGTTCGTTAATCATTAAATCGCTAATGGTTTTGCACCTCCCTCTATTGATATGATGCCGACGCTTTTTGTCCTGCCCTGTCCTGATTCCATATCCGCCCTTTCCCGGCCGGCAGTCAGAAAATCGTTCCTTTCCCCTGCCTGAACATGAGATCTTTCCATAGAAAAAGCGGATAACACAGTTATCCGCTCAAAGCCAAATAATACCCGCATATGCATACCGGGCAACAGCTGTGAACCTCGAATCGCGCCTCCGCGTCTGGGTGAGAGTGGATACTCTGCTTTCCTGTCTCAAAACACAAGTACTCTATCACATCCCCAGGCAGCTGTCAAGGCAGAAATGCATCGCAGCGGTTCTGTAAAATCCGATGTTCTGATTTATGCTGTCTGATCTTCATCTTCGGACTTCTCTTCTTCCGTACCAAATGTGGCCGCCGCCTTCTGGGCGATATAGCGGGTATGCCGCTGAAGCAGTTTAACCCCTGAAACAATGACACCCGCTGTCGCGGCTGCAACCAGAAGGGCTGCTTTTCTCTCAAGACTTGTCACGATACTACCTCCTCTGTAAAACATGTTCCTGCGCAATTCCGCCCTGGCGGATCTGTCAAACACACTCCTGCGCAATTCCGCCCTGGGGATCTGTCAAACATGCTCCTGCACAATTCCACCCTGGCGGAATGAAACCCGGACTTAAATCCACAGGCATCCGCGCAGCGAACTGCTGAATAACCGCTCAGATCGCTCCCCGCAGGAAAGACGCCGCAAGCGCCGCGGCTTCCCGCACGATATAGTGCAGCTGCATCAGCGGATCCGATGCCGCCGGGATACCGACCGGATCTTCATAGCCAAGCTTTTCCGCCAGCATCAGGGCCCTGCAGATATGGAAATTGTTGGAAATAATCCCGCACCTTTTCTTCGAGCAGCCCGTCAGCTGATCGGCGAACAGAAGGTTTTCCCGGGTTGTCACAGACCGGTCTTCCATGACCAGGCGTTCCGTGGCAATCCCCCTCTCTGTCAGGTCGTTCCACATGCACTGCGCTTCAGAAATATCCTCCCCGCCTCCCTGGCCGCCGGAAAGGATCAGAATCCCGTCCGGATATTCCTGTGCCCAGGAATATGCGCGGTCCAGCCGTTTTTTCAGGGCCTTCGAAGGAAGCGTGCCCTTCACCTGGGCCCCCAGGACAACCGCATAGTCCGCGTCCTTCCGGGCGGATCCCTTCAGCCCCCGCAGAACCGGAATGCTCAGGATCAGGATCAGGCAGATCCCCGCAGATGTCCCGAAAAGCAGGACCTTTCTCAGAAGGGGGAAAAGCTGGTTTTTGCCAAGGTATGCAATTCCCAGAAACGCAGCGGAAAGAAGGATCCAGAACCAGGCAAAATTGGCAGACGGCCCGGCATAGACCGCTATCAGCGCGTAATATGCAAGGCAGGCGGCTCCCAGAATCAGACATGTTCCGTCCATACGATCACCCCCGCGTCCTCACGGCAGCCTGCCGGCGGCCGGAATCCTCTGTTTTCCTCCCGGCCCGGGCTGCAGCTTCTGCTTCCGCAAGCCTGTGCCCGGGAGTGCCCACTTGTCCACGGCCGGGCTGCAGCTTCCGTTCTGCAAGCTTACTCTTCCTTCCCGGCAAGCATCTCCTGAAGCTCCTGCTCAAGCTCGGGCGTTCTTCCGTGGCAGATCTTATACTTCTTTCCGCTTCCGCACGGGCAGGGATCATTGCGGCCGATCTTCTTCGGCTTCACAACCGTGTTCATCTTCTTGGCTTCCAGATAGAGCTTCTTTCTGGTCTCCTCATCAAAGATGCTGTTCCAGCCTTCGAGGCCGTAGAGCCAGTCCGCTTTCGCGTCGACCATATTCTTATACAGCATCTCCTTGTCAAAACCAAGGTTGACGACCGTATCCTCCTCCATCGTCTCAATCGGGTTCTTCTCTTTCAGGGAATCGTTGATTCCGTCAAGGAAGCCGACCATGGTCTGAACCGGGACATTATACTTCTCCGCCAGCTCTTTCACGGTTCCGCTGACCAGTTCATCCGGCTGAGCCAGAAGCTGCTCATAGATCCCTTTCTCGATCATGAAATAGTTCTGCCAGAACTGCTGCATCTCCTTCTTATCGGCCTTCGAATTATAAGCGACCTCTCTCCATGCGTCCAATAATGCCATAACTGTACCCTCTTCTCTTCTTTGTCTGTTCTCCGGCCGGATCTCTTTCTCAGGCGGCTGCCTGCCGGTACAAGTTTCCGGAAGCAGACCTTCTGCGCGAACTGATATGGATCACAGACCGGATTTTTGTTCTTTCAGCGCCGGGCCCGCTTTCTGCCAGCGGAATCATCCCGCGCTTATACGCTGTGTCCTGTCGTAAAAAAGCCGCCTGAATGCGGCACCGTCACAGTATACCGTATCCAGACAGCAATTTCAAGATTGCCCTTTCCACGCTGCTTTGCCGCCCTTGCCGCCCTGCTTTGCTGCGGGGACTTTGCGGATGGCGGAAAATATGCTACACTGGGCGAAACGCTGCGCCGTCCGGCACAGCAGGCAGCCGGACGCAGTGTCCGCAGTTGCCGCAGACGCACGCAGTCATGTCAGAGCGGAGCGGATATTCCGCTCTGGATTTTCACGCGGACAGGCGCAAAATCCGCTCCGGCAGTTCAGTCCGCCGGGACAGACGGCCCGCCGCGGCTTCTCCATGAAAGGAATTTCGATATGAAATCTGCAAAACGCATTCTGGCTCTGGCCGGCGTCATTATAATCCTCGGCCTTTACCTGGTCACCTTTTTTCTCGGAATCTTCGGCAGTCCGAATACCAGGAACTGGCTGATGGCAGCCGTGGTCATGACAGTTGTCGTCCCGGTTCTGATCTATGCCATGCTCCTTGTCGCCCGCGTTCTTTCGCGGCGCGGCTCTGGAAATAATGAAAAGAAAGAAAGGGAAGAACAAAACTGAGCCTGTTCAGGCCTTAGTGAGACCGAAGCGGTAGATATCGTAGCCGGCGCTCTGCGTCACAAGTTCACATCCGCTTCTTTCCAGAAGCAGGCGGTTCGCAAGCTCCGTCTCCACAATCAGATAGTCGGTTCCTGTTTTCTTCAGGCACCTCTTCATCTCTTTTTCACTGATGGTATCATCGAGTCCGTACATGCCGCGCAGGATCAGGGCACACTGTCTGTAGGTCCTGTTCCCTTTGTAGGAGAGGCCGGTTGACCGGTTACCCTCATAATAAAGGCGCATATTGCGGTCAAAGCTGAGCGCGATCCCGGCGTCATACTGCCGCACGGCAAACTCCAGCTTAAAGGGAAAAATACAGCGGGGCAGCGAAGAAGCAAAAAGCTCCGCCCCTTCCGCGCTCTTCAGGTCGGCTCCGGCAAGTTCTTCCATCGCGGCGGCATACTCCCGTGTTCTTTCATAGTCCTCATGCACCGCGCTGCACAGGCCCGGAACCGCGCCGTCGACCTTATAGACATTCGTCGGCAGGGCAGTTCTGCTGAGCAGATTTTCCACTCCGGGATTCAGCGGGACCAGAAAAACCAGCGCGGCCAGACAGATGCCGAAAAGAAGCAGTCCGGTTATCTTTTTTTTCTGCCTTGTCCAGAGCAGGGTCAGATACCAGGCAGCTCCTGCCGTCAGCGGAAACACCCAGAATACCCGGTAGTAAACCGTCGTCATGCCGAATCGCGGGACGATCTTTCTCACCGGAAAGGGATTGCAGACCGTCAGGGCCATGCAGATCAGAATCAGCCACAAGACTTTTGAGACAGGCCACGCATCCTCTGCCCTGACGGTTTTCATTTTCACCGCAAGGACCAGATGCAGCAGCATGCCGCAGAGCGCCACGGCAAAAAAAGGCCAGCTCCGGCCAAGGTATGTTTTCAGACATTCTGCTACGAACCGCAGTCCATAGGCAGAAACCGTAACTCCAGACACTTCCGTACATCCTTTCTCAAAACAGAACGTTTCGTTCACGGTCCGCCGCGCGGCAGCTGATAAAGATCAGCGCACAGCACTCAGATACAGCATCCCGTGCTGCGTCATGTAATAGACCCCCGCCCACAGAAGCACAGGCAGGCATCCCGGGAAAAACAGCAGAAGATCCTTCCATCTGCGCCGGAAAAGCAGTACCGGCAGGATCCCGCAGGCGCTGAGCACAAAAAGAAAGACCGAACTTGCCGAAAAGCACACTCCCGCGAAGCAGATCCAGAACAGGTTCCGGAAGAGCATCCTGTCATAGTTCCCGCGCATACAGGATACGCAGAGAGCGAAAACACAGGGCAGGCAGAGATTGGCGATCAGGGCTTTTCCCTCGTAGGAGCGGGTAAACAGAAAGATTCCCGGCAGATAGATGGTGGAGGAAAAGAGGTTCAGCAGGAACACCGCCAGCAGGAACAGATCCGCCGCCCTGCGGCTCAGGGTTTCCGGACCGTTCACGATGCTGCGCACCTTTCCCTCCCGGCGCCCGTGTCCGGTAAAAAGAACACGGCCCAGGCGGTAGACTGCGATATCTGCCATCAGCACATTGACGGCGCTCGTGACGCTTCTGGCCTGCACCATCACGGGTATGCGGAACAGGTCCGCCATCACCGCGCTGTGGTAAGGAAAACAGCTGAGGGCGTAGCGCGCCTTGAAAACCGGAAGCGCAGCTCCGCTCGTGGGATCAAAACGGCCCAGTGTATTGGTAAACAATGCCGTGGAAGCCATCCCCACATAATAGTCGGAATCGGCGGAAGCGTCGGTGTAAAGCAGGACAATCAGGACAGATGCCGCCGTCACCGCCAGGACGATCCACAGGCCGAAACCGTGGGACTTCAGTTTTTCCCCCAGTCTGGTTAAACAGACAGCCCAGGCCTTTCTCCCGCAGACGATGCCCGCGGCAAGAATCACTGCCATGACGGCGGCCATGCATCTGCTCAGGGCGTGCAGACTGAGAAGGCGCAGCTCAAAAAACAGGCACAGCGCTTCAAAAAGAGAATAATATACGAAACAGCCGAGCAGCGCAGCGCTGCTCAGCCTGAAAGTTTCTCTTTTCCGGATCCGCATCACGACCGACCCCAGGCACAGAAAAAGCGCGGGCTGCAGGATCAGCGGCGGAATCGCTCTTAACAGAATATCCATATCAGTTCTTCAGCGGGCTTTCACGGTAAATAATCTCATCACGGCCCGGCCCGTTGGATACCATGGTGATCGGATATCCGATCTGCTGCTCTATGAATTCGATGTATCTGCGGCAGTTCTCCGGAAGGTCCTCGTAGCGGCGGATCCCCCTGATCTCACAGCGCCAGCCCGGAAGCTTTTTCCACACCGGCTTTGCCTTCTTTAAAAGGGCAGTGGTCGGGAAATCCGTGGTCTGCTTCCCGTCGATCTCGTAGGCCACGCAGACAGGAATCTCGTCCAGATAGCCCAGCACATCCAGAACCGTGAAGGCCACATCCGTTGCCCCCTGCAGCCTGCAGCCGTACCTTGACGCGACGCAGTCATACCAGCCGACTCTGCGCGGACGGCCTGTGGTGGCGCCGTATTCGCCGCCGTCTCCCCCGCGGTTCCTGAGGGTCTCCGCTTCCTCCCCGAAGATCTCGGATACGAATTCTCCCGCTCCGACAGCGCTGGAGTACGCTTTGGAAACAGTCACAACCTTCGTGATCGCGTAAGGCGGAATCCCCGCGCCGATCGCGCCGTAGCCTGCCAGAGTCGAGGATGAGGTCACCATCGGATAGATGCCGTGATCCGGATCCTTCATGGTTCCCAGCTGGCCTTCCAGCAGAATCGTCTTTCCTTCGCGGATCGCATTTTCCAGGAAAGTCGCGGTATCTGCCGCGTAAGGCGCGATCATGTCACGGTAGCCGTGCAGTTCCTCAAGAAGGCTTTCTTTGGTGAGAAGCGGTTTATGGTAGAGATGCTCCAGCATCACATTCTTCAGTGTGCAGATCTTCTCCGCCTTCTCGCTGAGAATCTCCTCATCCCAGAGTTCACTGACCTGGAAACCGATCTTGGCATATTTGTCCGAATAAAAAGGCGCGATGCCAGACTTGGTCGAACCGTAGGACTTGCCTGCCAGACGCTCTTCCTCGTAAGCGTCGAACAGAATATGGTAGCTCATCACGATCTGGGCCCGGTCCGACACCATAAGCTTCGGCGCGGGAACGCCCGCGTCCACCAGCTCATTTACCTCCTTCAGGACCAGGGGAATGTTCAGTGCCACGCCGTTTCCGATCACGTTCGTGATATTCTGGTGGAATACGCCGCTCGGAAGGGTGTGCAGGGCGAACTTGCCGTATTGGTTCACAATCGTGTGGCCCGCGTTTGCCCCGCCCTGAAAGCGCACAACGATATCCGCTTTCTCAGCCAGTGTATCCGTAATCTTTCCCTTGCCCTCATCGCCCCAGTTGGCTCCGACTACTGCCTGTACCATAATATCTTCCTCCTTAGACGCTGATCTGCGCGCTGACGCCAAGCTCATCTTTATTCTTCTCAAGCAGCGGCCGGATCACTCCGTTCAGGTATTTCTCCACCTGAACCGGCGCGTATCCGACGTATCTGCGCGGATCCATGCTCTTTTCCAGCTCTTCCCTGCTCAGGTGGAACATGGGATCCTCCGCGATCAGGGTCAGCAGGTTGTTGTCCAGCCCTTCTTCCTTGACCGTCCGTCCCGCCTCCATGGAGAGAGTCCGGATCTTCTCGTGCAGTTCCTGCCGGTCTCCCCCGGCCTTCACCGCGTCCATCATGATATTCTCGGTCGCCATGAAGGGCAGCTCCGCCATCAGATGCTTATAGATTACCTTCGGATATACCTTCATCCCGTCCGTGACGTTCAGGCACAGATCCAGGATTCCGTCCGCGGCCAGAAATGCTTCCGCCACGCTGAGCCGCTTGTTCGCGGAGTCGTCAAGCGTACGCTCAAACCACTGCGAGGCGCTGGTGATCGCCGGATTCAGCGCGTCCGCGATCACAAACCGGGACAGGGAAGCGATCCGCTCCGAGCGCATGGGATTTCTCTTGTAAGCCATGGCGCTTGAGCCGATCTGGCTCTTCTCAAACGGCTCCTCCACCTCCTTGAGATGCTGGAGGAGACGGATGTCATTGCTCATCTTATGGGCGCTGGCCGCGATGCCGGCCAGAATGTTCACCACCCTGGTATCAACTTTTCTGGAATAGGTCTGCCCGGAGACCGGATAGCAGGCTTCAAAGCCCATCTTCTCCGCGATCAGGGGATCAATCCGGTCCACCTTCTCCGTATCCCCGTCAAAAAGCTCCAGGAAGGAAGCCTGGGTCCCGGTGGTGCCCTTGGATCCGAGCAGTTTCAGGCTGCCGGATACATATTCAAGGTCCTCCAGATCCATGACGAACTCATTCATCCAGAGCGTTGCCCTTTTGCCCACCGTAGTCGGCTGGGCAGGCTGGAAATGGGTAAAAGCCAGGGTCGGCAGATCCTTATAGTTCTCAGCAAAAACGGCAAGCTTCGCGATCACGTTCACAAGCTTTTTGTGAATGAGCTTAAGCGCCTCCTTCATGATGATAATATCCGTATTATCACCCACATAGCAGCTGGTCGCCCCGAGATGAATGATCCCCTTCGCTTTCGGACACTGCAGCCCGTAAGCGTAAACATGGCTCATCACGTCGTGCCGGACAATCTTCTCCCTGGCTTCGGCGTCAGCATAGTTGATATCGTCCTTATGCGCCTCCAGCTCGGCGATCTGCTCGTCCGTAATATTCAGGCCCAGCTCCTTCTCCGTCTTCGCCAGGGCAATCCAGAGTCTCCTCCAGGTGCGGAACTTCATGTCCTGGGAGAAAATATACTGCATCTCCCTGCTGGCATAGCGCTGGGATAATGGACTTGTGTAACTGTCGTAGCTCATCTGTCTGCCTCCTCCGGTAAACTTTCCCGGTATTTTCTTTAACCAGGTCCCGGCGTGCGGAAATCCGCGCGCTTCCGGCCATACCCGCTCCGCCGCCTTCATGGGGCAGGGTACCGCCGCGGGAACCGCCGCCATTATACCTGAAAGACACACGCGGCGCAACTGCGGAAACACCGCTTCTGTCAGCGTTTCTCTTTAACTGCGGATACACCGCTTCTGTCAGCACTCCCCAAAGCCGCGGAAACACCGGTTGTATCAGCAGTGCCGTTCAGCCGAAAGCCCCTCTCCGGTACTCCTCCTTCATCTGCCTGAGCACTTCCTCGTCCGTCAGGCTTCCCTGGGGTCTTGCCTTCAGCCTGTCACGCGTATCCGCGGCAATCTTCAGGTTATATTCCTGGATCTTTTCGATCAGGACCGGATCCGCTCCCAGGCTCTCCAGTTTGACGCGGTATTCCTTCTCATCCAGAAACAGCGGCAGCGTACTGACATATCTGCGCATCATCTCCCGGGAGCGGACCAGCTTCCAGGCGCTGAGAAAACAGTCCGCCGCGTTGCTGTAGCGGAACTGCAGGGCATATGCGCATCCAAGGTTGTTCCAGACGAGCGCATAGAACTGGGCGCCGAGACTGCTGGGCGAGCTGTTCCGGTTCAGGATTTTCCTGTAGGCCGAGATCGCCGCCGTATATCTTCCGCTCTGGACCAGATAGTCCGCGCGGATCTTGGACCGCTCATCTTCCGGCCCTACCTGGACGCGGGTCAGTTCCTCCCTGAGCGCGTGCTGCTCCCTGCCCGACAGATATCCGATCTCGGCAAATACCGGCATGATGAAATAGCTGACGTCTTTATCCGGCCGCTCCATCGCCTCGGACATCTTCCGGCTGAGCGTCTTCAGCCCCAGCTCATCCCGCACCCAGTCGCAGAGCCTGCTGTTCACGACGCTCCCGTCGATCAGATACAGGTTCTCCTTCAGGAAAAAGCACAGTTCTTCTATGGAACAGATGCTGACGCCTATGCTCTCTATGTAAAACGGATGTTCCGCTGTCTTAACCGTACACAGATCGAAAGCCACTCTTCTTTCCCCCTCTGATCAGAAAGCCGGTCAGGGCTTCAGGTCTTATCAATTCTGATCTCTCTTTTCCAGATCCTCCCGCTGGGCGGGCAGAAACCGCCGAAGCCCAGATCCTCCACCTCCAGCGTGCATTTTTTCTGTGAGGTAAAATAGAGGGTCATCCGCAGCCTGGTGGCGCGGTTCCTGCGGTCCGGAAAATGATCCAGCCTCAGTACGTGCCTGACGGTCTCCCCCTCTTCCATAGGGCTTGTCAGGACCGTGATACTCGTCTCTCCGTCGGGGATGATCTCACAGCTGCTGTGGGCTTCATACCAGTTGACCCCGGCGTTTACGAGCGGGTAATACTGCTCTCTCCCCCTGACCCGCAGCTGGATGCCCACATTCTCCGGGACCATGTCTACGCCGCTGAAGATAAGATCCGGCATCTGGATCCGGCCTGCCCTGGCCATCGCTCCGCAGCAGGCGCCCTTGGAGAACAGGTTCTGTCCCTGAAAGGCATGCCGCCGGAAGGTCAGGTACTGGAAGGAACGGACAGCCCAGGAACGGTCAAAATATGTCCCGTAGAGGTAGCTGGTGGTCACGTTTCTCCGCTCAAAGAGTCTGCCGAGGAGCTCGTATAAGAGACGGTCCCGCTCCTTATCCCAGCCCTCGTCGCTCCTGCCGGCCCGGACGCTGTCGCTCACATCCGTCGAAGCGACTTCGCTGATCGAGACGATGCCCGGCCGGACCGTCCTGTCTATATGCAGGATGTGGCCGATCATCCGCTCATTTTTGTACTGCAGGAAGGCAACGTCCCCGTTCCACAGTTCCCTGCGCTTATTGACAACATAATAGTAAAAGCTGGTCCGCCAGTCCTGAAAATAGAGATTCCTGCGCATGACGCCGATCTTCTCCATAGCCTGGGCAAGATTCTCGCTCATCTTCGGTTTCAGTTCCGGCAGCGTCACGCAGACGCTGACGCTTCCGGGATCCGGCTTCCCGGGTATCTGCTCCAGAAGTTCCTTCAGAAATGCCGCGAGCTTCTCAAGGGAGTAGCTCCCTCCCATGATGATGCCCTTCCAGACACTGACCGGAACTTCCTGCATGCCGCTCTCCCCGCCGGACGGCAGTACCAGGGTCTGGGGTTCGTCCAGCTGATCGCCGAACCATGTAATCTGCGCCCCTTCGCGGGAAATCTGCAGACCCGCAAAAGTCTCCTTCTGCTCCATCTCTCTCTCCGATCTGTTTCAGAAAAGCGGCAGCATGAAAAAAACACAGCTCCGCTTTCATCGCTGCCAAAGGCAGAAACTGCCGCACAGCTCCGCTTTCATCGCCGCCGCGGTCAGGGACTTGAGTCACAGCAATGTAAACAGTTCCCTTGTCAGAAGATCCGTCTCCTGATAATCCTCAAGCTCGCTGAGGTATTCCTCCCTGCTGCCCTCCTCCAGCTTCTGCGCCATCGCAAAGAGCTTTCCGTAGCGGCTGTTTTTCAGCGACTCCGGTACAGCCCGGGCCCGCAGGGTCCGCAGGCTGCTGCGGAAATGCTCCCCTTCCGGGCTGATCTCCTCTGTGCGGCACTCCAGCTCTTCGGAGCCGAAGAGGACAAATTCCCGGACCCGGATTCCCTGAAAGACATCTCTCATGGTCTCCTCCGTCCACTCCCCGTCCGTTCCCCTGAAGCGGTAATACAGCTTTACGCTGCTGGCAGGATCCGCCACACATTCCAGAAAGACTTTATCGTCGATGCTCAGCGGATCTGTCAGTTCCGCCGGAAAACGCTGGAAAAAGGCAAAGCGGATCCCGCGGCTGCTGAACTGTTCCAGGAGTTTCGAGGCTGTTTTTTTCTTTTCTTCCGTCAGCTTAATCAGTCCTGACAGGTACTGGAGCAGGGCCAGCGCGCAGGTATCCGGCAGCTGCCCGCCCTTCAGATAATCGCTCAGGATATCCTCAAAAAGGAGCTCCGAGGTGGGTTCCCCCTTAACCAGATAGCGATAGCTTTTCAGAATCACATAGGCCTGGCAGAGCCTCCTGTTCCCCAGGGACGCGCGGTAGTTCAGGTAGATACCCTCGCTTCCCGAGCTGTCCTCCCCGGTAAACAGAAGCATGCTCAGAATCTTTCTCTCAAGATCCATCGTCTCCAGCTCATACTCATGCGCCGCGGCCCAGATCTGCCGCATGAGTGCAAGCGGCCCTTCGTAATAGAGAATCAGGTAGCGGAGAATGTTCTCATCATATTTGCCCAGCGAAAAGCAGAGGCCGCACAGGCCGGAGAGAAAACTTCTCTCCTCGAACTCGCAGGCGATGACCATCTGGGAGCAGATGCGCACCAGAAGGGGAACGGGAAGATTCTCCGGCCCGTATTTTTCCAGGATTCCGTAGGCTTCCTCATAGAGGCCTTCCTGGGTCAGCAGGTAAAGCAGCTTCTGCCTGTCCAGGGCAATATAATCCGCATAGTTGATATGCCTGAGGAAATGGAAGAGATTCTCCTCGTCCGGATGGTCCGTATAATAATCCAGCAGCCAGCCCCGCACCTGCCTGCGGAATTCCTCCGACAGAGCGCTCATGTTCACGGCGCTGAGAAAATAGCTGAGATTCTTATGGCTGATCTTCTGCCGGCCGCCCGCATTCAGGCAGTAGAAGAGCACGATTCCCGGATCATCCGGGACAATCCGCGCGCACACATTCATCAGGGCCGGCGCGTCGAGCAGGTGCTCCGCCATATACAGGGAAGTGGACGCATAGCGCCGCCCCTCATCGTCCTCGAGAAGGATCCTGGAATCCTCCGAATATATCTGAATCTGCGCTTTCCGGCCGCTGATCTGCACCACGGGATTTTTCTGAAGCCGCACGTCCGCGGTCAGAACTTTTTTCATGGCCGGGTTTCTGCAGTCAATTTCAAAGGTAAACAGAATCTGGACCAGATGTCTGGCCTGCTCCTGCGTCAGCGCCTTGCGGTCGATATAGCGGGCATAGAGTACGGCCAGATCGCTGTTGATCCGGCTCATCCGCAGCTGGTCCGTCATAAAGGAGCGGATCGCCGGAAGCATCGAACTGTAGATCTGCGGTATATTTTCCCTGCTATCGGAAATATTCCTGTAGATCTTCGCTTTCCGTCTCCAGTCCAGCGCGTCGTTGTATACAAAGTAACGGCGGATGATCTGGGGCATCCGTTCAATCCGGCATTCCCCCATCGTCTCCATGTAATATTCGTAAAGGCCGTTGATCGTCAGCTCGCGGCTTACGGCCGCCTGATAGATCGGGAAATAGCGCTCGTCCCGCTTTTCCCCGGCGACCGCCAGCGTGCACCAGGCGGTAAGGATATCCCGCAGCTGACTCTGCTCATAGCATCTGCCGAGCAGGCGGAAGGTGGCCGGATCATACTGGGGCTTTCTGAGAACCAGGCCTGCTGTCTGCAGATAGAGCTGCTCCGTCATCAGGCCGTTCCGTGACGCGAAATCAACGATCATGCGTACCGGGAGATTCCACTCGTGGATCAGCCAGGGATTCTTCTGAAGAATCAGCGCGCCTTCCAGGTACATGACCGGGCTGTTGCAGCCGAGTCTGATCTGCTGGACAATCAGATCCAGGCGCGCGCTGTCAGTGGGGAATTCATCTTCCAGAAGGTAGAGCTGAAGCCAGCGGATGACCCAGCACCTGCGGTTCTTAAGATACAGCTGCCTCACCTTCCTGCGTACTTCATTCACCTCATCCTGACCGCTCCTGAAAAAGGTGGACAGATAAAGCCACACCGCATAGCGGGAGGGATCTTCCGTTAAGATCTTGTTTTTCTCCAGATCGGAAAGAAGCTTCTCCGCCCTGGCCTTCCTGCCCTCCGCCTGCAGCACAAATATATGCAGAAGGTCCGCATACGGGTCGGTTCCCCCTGCGCGGAGATAACTCCCGATCACGGACTCGCTGCGGTCCGTCCAGCTTCGCAGATCGATCCTGCCCAGCCGGTAATCCAGATAAAGCTGAACCGCCCTGCGGACCATCAGGGCCCGCACCCGGTGCGGACGGTGGTTCTCCGTAGTGCTGCGGTCAACCCTCACGTCGCACAGGAGGGTCTGATAGCTGGTCCGGATCCGGATCCGCGCGTAGCTGCTTCCCGCATGCAGGAAGTTCGAGTCGATGATAAAGCGGAGTTCATACTCGCTTCCCCCGAAGTCCCGGGTCGTGACAGACTTCTTCTCCGGCCTGAGGAAACGCGCGTCCGAGGAGATATCCATCTCCAGATATCCCCAGCCGCTGCAGCTGATCTTCAGGGTCTCCAGGACCGTTCCCTCCGGGTCCGCCATCTGGATCTTATTCCTGTCCAGGCTGATCTCAACAGGTTCCTTTTTCCCGCAGCCGATCAGGAATTCCTCCAGACCCCGCTCCCGGCCCTCCTGCGTAATCAGGGCCTGGTAAAGGGTCCTGACCGAAGCGCTCTCCTTTTTGAGGCTTTCACGGAATTCTTCTGAGGCAAAAAGCTCACAGGCGGCCGTGTAATCCTCCCTGGCGGTCTTTACCAGAAGGTTAAGGTCCGTCGGGACTTTCGCCGGAAAAGCTTTCTCCTTCTCTCCTCCTGTCCCGCCGCCTTCGTTATTCTGCTGCCCTTCTGTCTCCTCTTTTGTCTCCTCTTCTGTCTGCCCGTTTCCCGAAAGCGCCGCATTCCTGCCCTTCACGGACACACTGCAGGGCACATGAAGCTCCCCCAGGTCGGTGGACAGGGTAAATACCCCCTCGGTCATGCCGCCTGCTTCCAGGCCGGTCGTATCCACGCGGAAGCGGATCGAAGCGGCGGAGCTGTAGAACTCCTCCGGCTCAATCTTCATTCTCGGATTTGAGGAATACACAAATCCCCGGATCCTGCGCTCCTGCGGGTGAGATACGGTAAAGACGCCGCCTGCAGCGGTGCCTTCTTTCACCTCCAGCCGGATACTGTCACAGGACAGGACCGGAACCGGTTTTTCATATTCAAATGTCTCACTCAGAAGCTGTTCCAGGCGTCTGCGCACGGTATTTTCCCCCTCCCAAAATGAAGTTCTGTACCCTGACCTGGTGGCGCGTATGGCTGATTTGCAGCCAGGCCGTCCGGGATCACTCAGCTGTTCGGATGATTTTCTTCATTCAGGATCGCCCTGATCTCATCGCGGAAGGATTCCAGGTCGGCAAACTGGCGGTACACGGAAGCGAACCTCACATAAGCGACCGGATCCAGTTTTCTCAGACCGTCCATTACCTTCTCTCCCACGACGCTGCTGTCCACCTCACCGGCCTGCCCGTTGAACAGATCGGTCTCGACCTTATCGATCATCTTCTTGATCTCCGTGATCGGTACAGGTCTCTTGTAGCAGGCCCGCATAACGCCGGCTTCCAGCTTGCTGCGGTCATACTGCTGCCGTGTATGGTCTTTCTTAATCACGACCAGCGGGATCGTCTCGATCTTCTCATAGGTAGTAAAACGCTTCCCGCATCCGTCGCACTGACGTCTTCTCCGTATGGAATTGCTCTCTTCCACCGGTCTGGAGTCGGTCACCCTTGTGTCTTCATTTCCGCAAAACGGGCATCTCATGTCAGTAAGCTCCTTTCTCACAGCTGTCCGCCTCAGGCGCCGGACAGAGCTCTCTTTTCCCCGGATCTTTCTCAAACCGGGCCGGTCCTGCCGGCCGGCAATCTGCATTATACTCCAGCCGGGAACATTTTTTAACAGTTCTTAATTCACATCCTTCCGCCGGGCTGCTGTTCACAGCCCTCTACACATCAGGCGGCCGGGCAGGCTGCAGGCATCTTCCTGCCGGCACTCCTGCCGTCCCCCCGGAAGGGATCAGTCGAAGAACAGGTATCTGGCAGCAGACTCCAGGATCCGGGCGGACTGTTCCACCCCGAAGGCGGAAGTGTCCAGCAGCAGCTGCCGGCCGGCTACCTCATCCGGAAAATCGGCGGAAAAACGTTTTCTGTACTCTCTTCTGGCCCTGTCCTCGCTGGCGATCAGGGTACGGGCGTAATTCTCATCCGTGTGGAGCATCTCCATGCAGTTCCGGACCCGGACTTCATCCGGGGAGTAGAGAAACACATTCAGGCATCTCTTCTTCCCGTGAAAGATCTGATCCCCGCAGCGGCCCAGTATGATACAGGGTCCTTCCTCTGCCAGCTTCCGGATCACCTCCGCCTGGGCATTAAACAGAGCCTGGGCTTCATCCGCAGCCGGATCCTTTGCCTCCCTGCGGAAGAGCCTGGCCATGAAGCCCTGCGGGGCGCCTGTCTCCTCCGTCCGGCCGGAGGTCTCACCCTCCGTCCCGGGATCCTGGAGGGTGCCGGGTGTCTGGACCATGGCTTCCACACTGCTGCGGTCATACACCGGGATCTGAAGGAGTTCCCCCAGCAGAGCGGCGATCTCATGTCCCCTGCTCCCGAACATCCTTGAGATGGTGATCACATAATTCTCCATTTTATCCCCTCCCGCAGGCTGCGGACGGATCCTGTTTCCGCCGCGTGCCGTCAGCCTGTTCCACGGTCCCGATTCCGGGATCTTCAAAGCTTTTTCTGCCCAGCCGGACATCCTCCATCAGCTTTGCCATCTCCCCGGACAGCCCGTCAAAAAGCAGGTTTCTGCCTGATCCGGCCTTCGCCAGATAATCGGAGCGGATCTCGCGGCTTGTTCCTTCGACAGCCTCTTTAAGTTCACGCGCCGACATCCTGCGGGCTCCCGCTCCCCATATGATAATCTGCTCCGCATTGTCGCTGGTTGCCACCGTGATATCCGCCCCGCGGCTGATCCGGTGGACGGCCCGCTCGATATAGCGGTCGGCAGTCTCCGCTTCTTTTGTGTACACGATATAGATATTATGATACTTTTCGACGTGCTCTGTGCCGCCTTCCACCCGGTAGGCGTCGAATACGAGGATCAGGTTCATCTTCCTGAAGCCCTGGTAATTGCTCAGAATATCCGCGAGCTTCGTCCTGGCGCCCGCCATTTCCCTGCCTGCCAGATCTCTCAGCTCGTCCCAGTCAAAGATAATATTGTACCCGTCCACCAGGAGAAACTCTTCCGTCTCCTCCTTCTTTCTCGGACGATGCAGGCCCGTGGGGCCGCTTCTTCCGCCTCCCGGCCTGTTTTCCCAGTTAATGGAGCTTCCGGTCAGTTCTTCTCCGATCCTTCTGCGGACCGGGCCGTAGGTACGCTCAAAGATGGCATCCAGCTCCGCGGCCGTCGCTTCCGACTCCCTGAAGCGCTCATAGGCGCTTCTGCGGAAAGCTTCCTCCTCCGCGGGCGAAAGAACCCCGTCCGCGCCTTCTGACAGAGAACTCTCCCCGCCCGCAGTGCGCAGAGGCAGGTGCATATACCCCTCCACCTGATCCCAGGGAACCTCGAATCCGGAGCCGTGGGCGCAGAAGACAGACCATGTGGGATTGCGCAGGTCCCTCTCCGGATCGTAGGCTGCCTTTTCAATCACTTCCTCCGGATTGTGGCAGGGCCCGTAGCCCCTGGCTGTCAGCTCCAGCCAGCCGCGTCCCGAGGTGTAAGCCCGCACCTGGGCCTGATAGTTGCGCATGGTGCTGACCGGCGCCCAGCCTGTCAGATGGGCCATCTCACCTTCGATCCCGGGCGGATCCACATGTCCCGCGGCGTTTTCTATGTCAAGAAGCGCTCTTCCCACATAGGCGGAGGGAAGATCCAGGGTGAAATTGTAAAAGGGTTCCAGCAGGACGCTCCTGCATTTCATAAGTCCCTGGCGCAGTGCCCTTCTCGAAGCCTGGCGGAAGTCCCCGCCCACAGTATGCTTGATGTGCGCCTTCCCGGACAGAAGCGTCACCCTGATGTCAGTCAGCTCGGACCCGGTCAGGACTCCGACCTGCCTGTGCGCGCGCAGGGTGGAGAGGGCAAGTCTCTGCCAGTTCCGGGCCAGCAGATCCGTCGGGCAGTCTGATTCATAGACGATCCCGCTGCCCCTCGCGCCGGGTTCCAGAAGCAGATGAACCTCCGCGTAATGGCGCAGGGGCTCAAAGTGTCCTACGCCCTCCGCGCTGTCTTCAATGGTCTCCCGGTAGACGATCTGTCCGTCCCCGAAGGCGATCTGCGTCCCGTAGCGCTCCTCAAAGAGGCTTTTCAGGATCTCCGTCTGCACTTCCCCCATCACCCGGACATGGATCGCGCCGCTGTGTTCCTCCAGCCGGGGCGAAATCTCCGGAATCTCCTCCGCCAGTTCCCTCAGCCTTCCATACATGACAAGCCTGTCCTCCTCGGGCGGATAGACAAGGTCATAGGAAAGCACCGGCTCGACCGCCGCGGATACACTTTCCGTGCAGGAACCGTAGCTCTGCCCGCAGAAGGAGGCGGCAAGTCCCGTCACCGCCGCAACCTGGCCCGCGGAGGCCTCCTCCGTCTGGGTAAAGCGGTCTCCGGAGTAGAGCCTGATCTGATTGATCTTCTCCGTCTGCCCCTCAGATGAATCCTGCGTCCCTGACTCCGTTCCGCAATCCCCGTCCTCTTCCTCACCAAAAGTCTGCGCGCCGGCTCCGTCAGGAGGATTCAGGTGCCCCGTGACCAGGGCCCTGCTGCGGATTCTTCCTCCGGTAATCTTCAGCCAGCTGAGCCGGTTTCCTTTCTCATCCCTGGAGATCTTGTAGCACAGGGCCCCGAAATCATCCGGTACTTCTTTCTCCCGGATCAGCATATGCAGGCCGTTCAGGAAAGCCCCCGTGCCTTCCCCCTTCAGGGCTGACCCGAAAAAGCAGGGAAAAAGTTTTCTGAGTTCAAACAGCTGACGGAGCTCATCATCGGTCAGAACCCCCTTCTCCAGGTAGGCTTCCATGGCCGTCTCATCGCACATGGCGGCGCTGTCATAAAAATCCTCCAGGCTCCCGCCCCCGTATAAGCTTTTCCCGGCCGGAACAGCCTGCAGTTCTTCACCCGCGGCATCCGTCCAGGGGGTAAAGGAGACGCAGCGCTCATCCAGCTGCTTCTGCAGCTTCCCCAGCACTTCCCCGGCATCCGCCCCGGGCTGGTCCATCTTATTGACAAAGATCAGGGTCGGGAGTCTGTAACGCTCAAGCAGCTTCCACAGGGTCATGGTATGGCCCGTCACCCCGTCCGATGCGCTGATCAGAAGAACCGCGCAGTCCGCAATCTGCAGCGTGCGCTCGGTCTCCGCGGAAAAATCCACATGGCCGGGCGTGTCCAGCAGGGTCAGATCCCTGCCGCCCAGAGGGATCCGGGCCATCTTGGAAAAGATCGTGATCCCGCGCCTGCGTTCCAGTTCGTGCGTATCCAGGAAGGAATCTCCGTGATCAACCCTGCCCGCCCTGCGGATCACGCCGGTCTCAAGCAGGATCTGCTCCGCGAGGGTGGTCTTCCCGGCGTCCACATTGGCCAGGACCGCCACACAGATTCCGGTCTGTTTCATGCGTTGCTCTCCTTCTTAGATGATATGATGCCGGGGTCAGAAATCCTGCCCCGCGTCAGGCCTGCCTGTAATATGACCCGCCCCATAATGAGTCTGCCAGGTCAGCGGCGGAGCCTGGATCCCAGCAGCAGCGCCGCGGCAAGAGCAGCCGCCCCGATCAGCATCCAGAGCGCGAAATGATCCGAGGAGCCGCTTCCTTCCAGCGCCTGGGTGACGGGCGTGATCAGCAGAATGCTGCCAAGGTAAAAGGCGGGCAGAAGCAGGGCAAAGGAATTCTCCGCGTCCCGGTCCAGCCGCACGTCATCGATCAGGATCAGCCGGGGAAATACCGGCCCCAGCGCCGTGCCGGTCAGGAACTGGCAGGCAAAAAGAACCGTCTGCGAAGGAACACTGTCCCGCAGAAGGATCAGTTCCAGGACCAGGACCAGAATCAGCAGGCTGCTGCATAAGGCATAGAGCAGACCGCTCCTGACGCGGGCAGCCGCCGCCGCGGCTCTTCCGCACATCACTCCGGCAGCCGTAAGCAGAATACCGTATACCGTCAAGGAGGAGTCGACGATCTGCGCCCCGCCGGCGGTCACCAGATAATTCTGAGGCCACAGGGCTCCTGCCAGAAGCAGAAAGCCGGTAAGTCCCGCCGCCAGGTAGGCGGCTCCCATCCTGAGAAGATAATTCTCTTCAATCTTCTCCTCCGCTTCCGCGTCCTGTCCGGTCCGTTCCTTCCGGTCACTTTCCCTTTTCCGCAGGTACTCCCTCCTGCGGGCCTCCAGATACCGCACACTGTGCTTTTTCTTGACCGCCATCCGGAGAATCAGGAAAAGCAGCAGGGAGAGAAGGATCTGAAAGATCGCAAGGAACTGGCATGCCGTTCTCCAGCTGTGGCCGGACCGGATGCCCTGGTCCAGCAGGAAAGCCCCGAAACCGGCGCCGGCGGCGGAACCTGTGAAAAGGAACATCACACGGCCCGCACTCAGCCTGACAAGCGCCGCGCACAGGAGGGTCAGGCTCATCCCCAGGCCGGCGCCCAGTACCGTGATCCACAGGGCCAGGTTCCAGAACACCCGGGAAAGGGAGAAGCCGATCAGGCTCAGTGTCTCCAGACAGACAGCGATCACTGTCAGGTCGAGAACATACTGCCTTTCCTTCAGTTTTTCGCACAGAATACAGGCCGCTGCAGCCCCAAGCACGAGCAGTGCCCGGAGCATGGCGACATAGGGCACCCCCACCGTCAGATTCACGCTGATTTTATCCCAGAGCACACTGAGTATGCTGACTGGCAGGGCTGCGGCAAAAAATACCAGCAACGTTACGATTGTATATAATCCGGTCATGGCTGCTGCTCCTCCCCGCGCAGGCGTGCGGCAAGCTCGCTGAGCCGCTGCAGCCGGTGGTTGACTCCCGATCTCCCGATCGGGGGATCCAGGGCTTCCCCCAGTTCTCTCAGTGTCGCGTCCGGCATCTTCAGGCGCAGCTCAGCTGCCTCCCTGAGTCCCTGCGGCAGCTGTTCAAGGCCGACGCTGTCCCGCAGATAACGGATGTCCTCCGTCTGGCGCACGGACGCGTCCACAGTCTTCATCAGATTTGCCGTCTCACAATTGACTCTCCGGTTCACGGTGCCCGCGATATTGCGCACGATGCGGGCATTTTCAAGCTTCATCAGGCTCTGGTGGGCCCCCATCAGGCCCAGCGCGTCCGAAATCTGCTCCCCCTCCTTGAGATAGACAACGAGCTGCTGCTTTAAACGCCGCTTCCTCGGTATGATCCTGGCGTCCAGGGAGAGGGAATTCATGAGACCCGCCAGAAACTCCGCGTCCTCCTCCTTCTGGCAGACGATCTCAAAATGATAGCTCTTCTCGGGATTGTTCACGGAACCCGCGAGCAGGAAGACAGCTCTTAAAAAAGCCTTTCTGCAGCAGGACTTCTGCACCAGCATTCCGTCCAGCGGCAGGTCCGCAAAAGATCCGCGCTCTGCGGCCTCCTCCATCCGGACCGCGTTCAGGAGGCGGAGGATCTGCTCTTTCTCCCGGATGAGGACCTTAAATCCCCCGCCCCGGACGCCGCCGGGAAGTCTCAGGGTCAGGACCTCGCACTCGGCAAACTTACTCAGCGCAGATTCAAAGAAGCGTGCGGCATATTCATTTTCTGTCTGAATACCGGCTCCGTCTTCGCCGATGTACCCGCTGAAATGGAGCATGGCGGCGATGGAGGCGATTCTGCAGTGTCTCGCGCTGTCCAGGCGGCCGGCCATCTCTTCTTTCACTTCACTGGAAAATGACATCGCAATCCCTCATCAGCGGCTGATGTCCCGGTGCAGAACCACAACCGGATATTTTCCTTCTGCCGCGAAATATTCACTCAGCATGTTGGTGACCGTAACCGAGCGGTGTTTGCCGCCCGTGCAGCCCACCGCGATCAGCAGCTGTCTCTTCCCCTCCGCGAGATAGCGCGGGAAAAGGAATTCCAGAAGATCCGTCAGCTTGAGCAGGAATTCATCCGCCTCCTTCGTCTGGCAGACATAGTCGCGGACCTCCCTGTCATTTCCGGTCTTGTTCTTCAGATCATCCACATAGAAGGGGTTCGGTAAAAAACGCACGTCAAAAACAAGATCCGCGTCGGCGGGAATCCCATATTTATACCCGAAGGAAAGGATGGACACAAAAAGGCTGCTGCTCTCCGGGTTACCGGCAAAGATCCGGTCCAGCTTCCCCCGGAGCTGCCTGGTCAGAAGATCACTGGTATCAATCACATAGTCCGCCCTGTTTTTCAGTTCCTCCAGCAGAGCTCTCTCCTTCCGGATCCCGTCTTCTATTCGCCCTTCCTCGGCCAGGGGATGCCTGCGCCTTGAGGCCTTGTATCTGCGGACCAGCTGCTCTACGCCGCAGTCCAGAAAAAGAATCTCATAAGCGTATTCCTGCATGGCTCCGAAGAAATCCTCCACGCGTGAGGAGCGGTCCCTGTTCTTGTACAGGCTCCTCACATCCAGCCCCAGGGCGACCTTGCTGTACTCCTGGGCGGGGTTTGCCGCAAGTTCGGCAAATTTGCCGATCAGTTCCAGGGGAAGGTTGTCCACGCAGAAATAGCCCGCGTCCTCCAGCATCTTCAGTGCTTCGGTCTTTCCTGATCCGGACATGCCGGTTACGATGACAAATCTCATGTCTGTCCCTCCTGCTTCCCGGTCAATTCTGTCCCGGCTTTCAATCAAACCCCAGCATCCTGACCTCAGGCTCCAGCTCTACGCCGCTCGTCGACAGGACTTCTGTCTTCACATGCTCCATCAGGGCGCGGACATCGGCTGCTGTCGCATGATCTGCATTGACCAGGAAACCGCAGTGCTTCTCACTGACCATCGCGCCTCCGACCCTGCAGCCACGAAGCCCCGCCTCGTCAATCAGGGCCGCGGCAAAATAACCCTGGGGCCGCTTGAATGTGGATCCGGCGCTCGGCAGATCCAGCGGCTGCTTCAGGGTCCGCTTCTGCCGAAGTTCCTCCATCCTGGCGCGGATCTGTTCCGCATCCCCTTTCTTCAGCTTAAGTACAGCGGAAAGAACCACCAGATTCTCCTTCTGGACAATGCTGGTCCGGTAGGCGAACTGCATCTGTTCTCCGTCAAGTTCTCTGATCTCCCCCTCCGGAGTGAGCACACGCACAGAAAGGGTGATATCCTTCATCTCTCCCCCGTAGGCGCCGGCGTTCATGGACAGGGCGCCGCCCAGCGTGCCGGGGATGCCGGATTCCGGCTCCATGCCGGTCAGGGATTCTTCCATGGCTCTTCTCGCGATGGCGGAAAGCATGGCGCCTGCCTGGGCATGGATCAGTTCCCCTTCTGTCCGGATCTCATTCATATTCCGGCTGACCTGGACCACGATGCCCCTGTAGCCTTCGTCGCTGACAAGCAGATTGCTGCCGTTCCCCATCACCGTGCAGGGAAGCTTCTTAGACCTGCACAGTATAAGCACATCCCTGAGTCTCTCCTCATCCGGAGGTATGACAAATACTGCCGCCGGGCCGCCGATCCGGAATGTTGTATGGATGCTCATCGCTTCCTCTTCCAGGACCGCTTCATCCCCGCAGATCCGGCGGATCTGTTCTGCTGCCTCTTTTAACGTGATTTCTTCCCTTATCATATTCTCTCCCGTATTTTTTCCCGCCTGCAGTGCGCTGTCATACCCGCGGCTGGCTTTCTGTCCGTTGCGATTCACGGCCCCCACATCAGGATACAGGCACTGTTTCTGACCGGTTTCAGGCGTCTTCATCCATGCCGGCCCCGGCGGAAGCATCCTCCTGCGCTTCAGGCTCTCCGGCGGTCTCCTTTGCCGGCAGCTTTTTCCGGCTTTTGCGCAGGGCCGGTCCGCGTTTTTTTCTCCGCTCCGTCTCAAAAGACAGAAGGTACAGGGCGGCGCAGACAAGAGAAAGGATCGTGCCTTCCTTTATTCCGTCCGGAACATAGCTGAGAAGAATCTCATGGCTGCCGGCAGTCAGCGGGAGGCCCAGAAGGGCGGACCCGATCCGGTCTGCCGTGACTTCCTTCCCGTCCACCGTGCATTTCCAGTTCCTGTCGTAGGGTACCGTAATCAGCAGCTCCGCGTCCTCCGGAGCTTCAATCGTACCGCTGAGCCGGTGTCCCTGTGCCCTGACGTTCTCCAGCTGATGGGCGGCCAGATGCTCTATGACTGCCTTCTCCGCCGCGTCCGGGCAGGTATAGATGGACGCCTCCTTTTTGCCGGAGGAGTTGTTCAGCGTCACAGTAAATGAGGCGTCCCGGTTCCCGTCAGAGGAATAGACGGAATAAAGATGGTCCGTATAAGTCGCGTAGGTCTTGTGAAACTCCGGCGTCGTAAGGTTCATCTCCTTCACCCGGGAAGGCAGATAGATGTAAACCTGCTTGCCATCCGGAATCCGGATCCCGTTCGACACCCCGTCCTCCAGGGAAATATATCTGTCCAGGCGGAAAATGTCCTCCATCCCGGTCGCCAGGCGGACAAAGGCGTTCTGCACCTCTATGGGAGTTCCCTGTTCGATATCCCAGTCCAGCAGTTCTTTATTCGTCAGAAAGCCGATCGCCAGCGCGTCATCATTCCGGTAAAGCGTCAGGTTCCCGTCATCCGTCACCGGTTCCATCCCGTAGAAGCTGCTGCCCGTCCCGTGGGCGGAGAGCACATACTTTATGCCCAGCACATCGTTCATCAGCTCCGTCACGCCGTTATAGCCGTTTTTGTTGGTCCTGGCCTCAATTCCGAGCCGGTCGCAGAAATCCGTCACGGAAGCCTGCATGGTGGAATTGAACATCACGAGCGCTTTCCCGCCGCAGAACATGGTGACATTCCGCATCCTCTGGGCGTCCACCTCGGACCGGTACCAGGAGCTGTCGCCGATCCCGGCCATCAGGCTTTTATAGGAAGCCTGATCCTTCAGGTAGATGTCCCTTGTGACAGAATCATTGCAGATGATCCCGTAGACCGCGCTCGCTCCGGCTTCCACCACCAGAAAGCCTGAAAGGAGAAAGGCATAGAACTGTCTCTTCATGCGGCTGATGCGGACGATCAGAAGAAGACCGAAATAGATGCACAGCAGAAGAAGGGTGACAATATAAGTTTCATTTCCGTAGGCTTCCCCTTCATAGTTTTCCCCGAGCCTCAGAAGGAAGACAGCAAGCGCGAACACGACGGGCACCGCGCCGCTGACGATGATCTTCCACAGGGACATGGCGGGAATATCGGCTGACGCGTCGAAGCACATAACCAGGATCACCGCCACATAGAGGAAGGCGAATCGGTTCGGAATCCCGTTCTGCTGATGAAAACCATGCCAGATGTAGTTGAGCACATTGAGCGAAAAGCTCAGGAGCAGAAAAGCCGTCAGCGCAAAGAAGGCGGCTTTCTCCCTAAGCCGGATCCTGCGGTCAAGCAGGTAGAGAATCACCAGCAGGAAGATGGATACGCCGCAGTAAGCGTTCAGTCCGACCTGGGAGTTCGCGATATTGATCGGGGGAATCCCCGCAAAATGCGCCATGACAAGGTCCAGGAAACTGTCATAGAACTTGATCACGCCCGGAAATTTATTGCTCTGCATGGACTCGGAGATGGTCAGGGCCCGGTAGGCCGGAAACAGCACCATCGCGCCCATGCCGCCCGCAAGCAGGGAAAACCAGCCGAAGCGGAATATCCTCGCAAGGAAAAGCTTCAGGGAGGCAAAACCTGCCGAAATCATGCATACGATAAAATACAGAACGGCGAAGATGCAGAGCATGAAGCCGATGTAATAATTGCACCAGAGTCCGTAAAAAAGCGCAAGCCCATAAAGGCGCCCGTCGGAGGAATCATCCCGGATCCCCCTCTTCCAGCTGCCGGCGCCTTCGCTGCCTGAATCCGCCGCCAGGGGAGCCTGCGCCATGGCCTTCAGGCCGCAGATCTGCTCGATCCCCTTCATGATCAGGGGGAGCATGGCGATGGAATCCAGCCACATCAGATTAAAATAATAGCCGATCACGAAAAAGCTCAGGGCATACATGGCGCCGAACGCCGCCGGGAAAGCGCCTGCTTTCCTGTTCCTGCTGTAGAGATACCAGGTGAAGGTGCCCCCGCACAGGCCGATCTTCAGCAGGATCACAAGATCCATGAAATCACATACATTCGCGGTCGGAACCAGAACCAGCAGAAAGTTGACCGGACTTGCCAGATAATAAGCCCAGGTTGCCCAGAAATTGTAGCCGAGCCCCGCCGAAAAGGAATACAGCAGGGAGTCGCCGCTCACCAGCTTCTCATGATAATCCGTATAAAACGGAAGATACTGGTGCAGGGAATCGATTATGAGAACCGTCCCGTTCCCGGCCGGCCACACGCCGATCACTATAAATCCGATCATCACAAACAGAGCGGAAATCAGAAATCCGATCCAGAAATATCTGACCCCCGTATGTTTCCCAGTCCGCATATGTTTCCACAACTCCTAATCTATTCTGCCTGACGCTCCTTCTGTCCCGGCAGTTCATGCCGGCCGAAGCTCCTTCTGCGCGGGAAGCTCATGCCGGCCGAAGCTCCTTCTGCGCGGGAAGCTCATGCCGGCCGGAGCTCCTTCTGCACGGGAAGCTCATGCCGGCCGAAGCTCCTTCTGCACGGGAACCCTGATGGCCCTGCCCAGGGACAGTGAATACAGGAAACTCTCCTTCACCGCTTTTCCCGTCAGGGATTCCAGCGCCTCCCTGTAGAGGTCAAACTGCGTCTGATAGCGGCGCACAAGGCTTTCCTCGTCCCCTTCCGCGGCGCGGTCCGTCTTATAATCAATCAGGACGATGCCGTCCTCCTCTATAAAATAAGCGTCGATGATGCCCTGCACCAGCACCGTCTCTTCCGGATCCCAGCCTTCTTTCAGGCGGTCCGCTTTCATGCCGGTCACAAAAGGCATCTCCCTGAAGAGCATGCCCTTTTCCTGGGCCAGGCGCATGCGCTGCGCAAGTTCTGACTGCAGAAAGCGCTTCAGCAGGTACGGTCTGACCAGCGCGGCCTCATCCTTCTGGATTTTATCACATCTGACCATAGTTTCCAACTGTCTGGCGACGGCATCCTCCTCCCGGCACAGGCGAAAGTCAAAATCCGCAAGAAACATGTGATAGAGGGTTCCTGTCACCGCGCCGCTCACCGCCTGCTTTCCGGAATTCTCCTTCATGAACTCCGGGAGGGGGTATTCGGGCACAGGGAGCGGAGTTCTTCCCGGCAGGCCGGCGATTTCCTCATAAGAAGCCGCTTCCTCCTGCTCCCGCCGCTCCATCTCCGCCTCGTAGCTGATCATTTTCAGTTCGGAGACCGATACCTTTCCGGGGATGCTCTCATGTCCCGGATAGGGATAGCTGCAGCCAAGGGCTTCCTCAAGCATCTTTTTAACCCGGGGATCATAGACCTTTCCGGGATCAAATATACCGAGGCTTATGCGGTCCTTCTCCGCTTCCTGCTCCCTTTCCAGCGCCTTTCTGATAATCTCGGCCCCTGTCCGGATTCTGAAGCCTCCCGGCAGATCATATACCGGGTTATCGTCTCTGAGCGCGGGCAGGCCGGGGAAGGCTTCTTCCAGATAAGCCTGCTCCCTCTTATGGCGCAGCAGCGAAGCCGTGACCCATTCGAGCATGGAGGAGGCGCCCTGGATCAGGGAGAAGGAAAGCTTCTCCGTATCCTGCCGGCGCACAGTTCCCAGCTTTTCCACAAATGCACGCCGGTCCCTGACGCAGCCGGTCAGAATCAGTTTTTCCTTCGCCCGGGTCATGGCCACATAAAGGATTCTCAGTTCCTCTCCCAGGTTGTCCAGGCCGATCTTCGCCGCGATCACCTTTTTCATCAGCACCGGCTTCTCC
>ODAI012150749.1_pt1 | contig 40582 bp, 47 predicted proteins | sample 1539321 | NCBI WGS metagenome assembly ODAI01 (sample SAMN02144231, study PRJEB22623) | gut metagenome | biome: sheep rumen | host: Ovis aries | place: New Zealand
CTCTCTTTTTTTGCCCTTATATATACTTTGGGAACAAACAGGGAACAAAGACTCATTTTCTAATAGTAATAAAATTGAACGTTTTTAGCGTTCTTTAGCTATCATGTGATAGTTTATTTGAAGATTAAGACTTCCTAAAACGCCTTGAACCAGTGCTGTTAAATTTTCAAAAATGGCCATTCTGACGGTCTTTCTGTTTGTCGAATTGTTATCTCGGCTTGGCAAATCCACTATGCTTATATTACTCGCACTCGACATTTAAAAAGTAAAAGAATTAAACACAAAGAAGCCCGTCAACTGACCTCGAACTTTTAACTAATGCCATAAGCGGTCGGCTTTCGAGCGTGACGGGTGCTTCTTCTGTCAAATATGACGTAAAGAATAACTTCTATCTACATGCTGAATAAATCCTGCTGTACAGGCTTCTGTTTGCGTTTTGTGGGCGCATTCATTGGCTCCAATGACCATCCGAACTCCTTCAGATTGACTCTGAGCGCATACTTAATAATGCTATTCCGGCGGTAGGCATCGGTGCCGCTTTTGAATTTCGGCTGCTTCTCCTTGTCTTGGATTACCTGAATCACCTGCATGTAACTATCGTAGCTCCTGCCAGCCTTTAAACGGATCTGTTTCATGTAATAAAGCACTTCATCTTCATGCAGATAATGGCCGAGAAGCGTCTGCAAGGCGATTTCCTGGGCTTCCTTGCCTGCATTGTACCAAACATTCTCCCTCATTCGCTGATGGATGTCGGTGTGTTCTACAGGCTCCGCATACTCTTCAAATGGAGAAAGCGGTTCGTCACCCTTCTGCCAGGGCTTTTCAAGCCCTTCCTTGGGAAATTCCTTAGTGTAGATGAAGATAAATATCGACGAGACCTTACCTCCGCGCCCCTTACGAGGCCCTTCTTGGAAGTCGAACCAGAGATTCGAGTGCTTGGCAGCATACAGTTCAAACAGCTCCATCTGGGTTGCCTCCAGTATAAACTGCCTAACTTCCTTGAAACTGGTATAGGTGGCAGGTGTGATAACCTTCTTTGTTCTTGGGTCACGCACCTCATCGAGGTTGAAGATACGCCGGAAGTCCTCCATCTGAATCGGTACTACCCTCTTCTTATAGACATGCCCTTGCGCATTCTCTCCACTGTCAAGGAAACGAAAATCGCCACAGAATTGGCTGCACAGCTCATACATCTTCTGCGAATACTTTGACCTGAGTAGCATAGCCGTTCCGAGGTCGAAGGTCGTGAAACTCTTGGAAATATCTATCAGATACGGCATAATCTCTGGCGACACGCGCACGTCGTACAAGCCTGTTTCTGTATTATAGAAGAACGAGTCCACCCAGTGAACCTCTCCCCTGATTAGCTGTCCCTGCTCATTCTTGAACGTCACGGGAACCAGCTTTTTTGCGAGCTCTCGCAGCGCAGCATAGGTACGAGGAACATTCTTCTGACCACCGATAAGTCCCAGGTCATCGTCAGTCAGATGGAAATAGAGATCCTTCCAGCTGTCCGGCACACCAAGGTTCTTCTCAGTGTACTTGTGCTTCACCTCGCCTGTGATGAAGTAGAGTGTCCTCCGTTCTATAAGTCCATAGACGACGGGCGAATTGACGATTGCATTACTCCAGCGCACCTGCTCATGGGTTATCTTACCAACCGCAGGATAGCGAAGTGTTATGTTCATCGGCTCTGAAAGGTTCAGGCAGCTGACTTCGTTTTCTATCTTCTGTTTCATTTTAAAGATCATTTCTGTTAAACGTTTGCCTTGTAGCTTGAAATTCTCGATGCAAAGTTACTACAACTATTCAGTAATGATAAAAACGGGAATGTTAATTTTCCAAGCCAAGATTTCTTATTTAGACAAGCGCAAAACCTCCTAAGTTCGTTTTCTGTTCTCATAGAATATCACATCCCGTCGGTCTTGGGTCAACGTTTGGGACAACCGTTTAGCGCATTTTCTCCTAAGTTCAGCGCAAAATCTCCTAACTTCCAGCGCAAAATCTCCTAAGTTCAGCGCATTTTCTCCTGAAAAAACTTCTGAACCCCCTGTAAATACTCATAGTTCGGCTTCCTTTAAATAAAGCTATTATAAATAAATTAATAAATAAAGCTTTATACGCGCATGAGAGAGGCGGATGGGCTTAAAGGGAAAAAGATGAAGGTCTATGATACGATGGATTTACCAAAGGGAAAAGAAAATCGAGGCTTTCAGGCACCTTTCAGCGCATTTTCTACTAAGTTCGATGCTTTATGTTATTCTATGATAGAACGCCAAGACTTCTTTTCCCTTTTGGCCTAATACAACTTTTTTGCCGAAAAACCTCCTTAAAAAGCGAAAGCACCATGTTTTGCCGACTTTTGAGCATGTGAGTAAAGACCCCTTTTTTGCCCATTTCATCGAGCGATAGGCACACAAATATTGGCCAGGCTCCAAGTGTCGGAACTTAGAATCTGGCTCTCAGCGGCCGATGGCTACTACCCTTTAGCAGTGAACCCCGCCAGCCAATTCACCGACTACGCGGCACAGAAGCGTCGCCAGGAGCCATCCGAGCTTGACGATACATGCGAGTATCTTGAATGCTCCAAGCACGATGCCGTAGCCAAGCATGAAGAACAGTACAAATATCTGCATACTACTCACGTTTTGTTTATGTAAAGGTACGCAAAATCCGCGAGACCACCAAGGCTTCCAGCCTCTATCTGCCGCCTCATCCATTCATTTCCCTCGATGCAGAAAGACATATTTTCAGAGATTCATAAACTTAGAAACTATGTAATTATATCTTTCAGTAAAACATAAAATCTGCATTTCGGTATTTATGAAATACAGAAAATAAGAGTTTCAGAAATTCAGTAAATAAGAAATTAAGAAAGACAGAGTTTAAGAAAATCTTTTATTCAGAGTTTATGAAATACTGAAATTCATACTTTCAATAAATAAGTAATTCAGATATTCAGAGAATAGGGAAGATAGATAATCAGTAATTCAGAAAGATAGTAAATCAGAAACTCTATCTTTCAGAAACGGCCGATTTCATCGTAACTTTCGACACGTAATGTTTGCCCACGTCAGCAAAAATCCGTACCTTTGTCGATGCGAGGCCAGCCCACCAAGGCAACAGACGTGCAAGCCACAAGGCGAGTCCTGTGGAAGCAGAATAGCAAGTTGTACTTTTGTGGCCACAAACCCCGATGACGGGATTTGCTGACCCAAAAGTCACCTTGCCAGTGCTGCCGCCCTGGGGGGGCCGATACTCGCAACTCGTATCTTATATATAAGGAATAATGGACAAGAGAACCATCGTAAGAAAAGTGAGGCTCACTCCAGAGGAGGATGCCCTATTCATGAGGAAAGCAGCCCGCTATAAGGCTGTCAGCGCAATGATTCGCGATGCCGTCAGACAGTTCGACGACACCGCCACCCACGGCAAAGTCAAGGCTCTGAAGGAAATGACTGCCTTCTATCGCCAGTACCAGCAGGAACTCAGCTGGCTTGGCGGTAACTTCAACCAGACTGTGAAGCGAGCCAATGAGCTGGCAATCGCAGAAGAACTCACTCCGCAGTTCTTCGAGCAGACCCTCTATCCCCAAGTTGCAGAAATTCAGAAACTCATCAACAGCATAAAGGGGGAACTACATGACATAGCCAAAGAAGTGTCAAAACTATGATTTTCATAAAATCTGAAATTCAGAGACAGAGCCGCTTTAAATTGTCTCTTTAATATTTTCTGTCTTTCTGAATTACTGTATTTCATAATTTCTATTTTTCAGTAATTCTGCAAATGATAGCAACAATTCTACCGTCGAGCACCACCTTCCATGCCGTCGATTACAACGAGCGAAAGGTTTCAGAGGGTGTTGCCGAGCTTCTGGAGATGAAAGGTTTCGACCTCATTGACCAGAACTATACACCCGAAGATTTGAAACAAGCGTTCATCGATTACACTTATCAGTATAATGATCGCATCCAGAAACCCCAGTTCCACCTCGCCATTTCCTGCCGAGGAAACGAATATACCCATGAGCAACTGCTGGAGATAGCCCACAAATACCTCGATGAAATGGGCTATGGCGACCCCAACCAGCCTGTTCTGATCTATGCTCACCACGACACCGACAACAATCATCTGCACATCGTCACCAGTCGTATCGCTCCCGATGGCCACAAGATTGATCATAATCAGGAACGCATCCGCTCTCAGGAAGTCATCAACCGCATCATGGGCGAGAACCAAGAGCAGCGAGCATCTGATGCCGTGAAGAAAGCCTTGGATTACCGCTTCTCCACCATCAGCCAGTTCAAGGCCATCCTTGAATCCAGCGGCTATGAGTGCTACGAGAAGGATGACTGTCTCTGCATCAAGCGCGACGGCCACGTCATCGACACCCTGCCGATGGCCACCGTCCAGTCGCACCTGCAATCTTTCGAGCCTGACGAGAAGCGACGTCGACAGCTCCGTGCCATCCTGAAGAAGTACCGCGACATGACCGCCGACAAAGACGAACTCCGCGCCCTGATGAAAGAGAAGTTCGGCATCGACCTCGTTTTCCACGGCTCCAAAGACAAGCCCTACGGCTATACCATCATCGACCACCAGACCAAGACCGTCTTCAAAGGTGGCAACGTATGGAAGCTCAGCGAACTCCTGCAATTCCAGTCAAAGGAGGAACGCCTGCACCGCATGGACGAGTTTATCGACGCGATGCTGGAGGACAATCCCGACCTGACCACCCGCGAGCTGAACCGTATGCTTCGCCGCCAGTTCGGTACTCATATCTCCAAAGGCCGTATCGCATACGGTGACGAATTTATTGACCTGCAGGACTATCAGGTAGAAACCCTTCGAGCCAACGACCGCAAGGCCTGGCAGCAGGAGCATCCCCTCGAACAGCATCCGACAGGCCATCACCACAACGAAGAGCCAAAGCCCGAACGCTCAAACAATCCTCGTCTGCGCAAGCCCACTATTACCAAGGAAGGCTCACGAGATCAGAACCGCGAGTGGGAAGTTGGTCACAACACTCGCTACAATGACATAGATGATGAGCAGCAGTTGAAACGATAGGAATTGTATTGAGAAGGGAAAAGGTCGATTTTTAATAAAACAGTCCCATTTTTCTATAATTTTACAAGTTTATTCCATTAATCATTGGATATTCAGATTATTTTTATTATGAAGCGACTGAAGCTTCTCAGTACTGATGCCCCTACGGAGCATCTCCATTTTTAGGAATCGCTTTGCGACAATGCTATCTGATTGTTTACCCATAAATGAGAATTTTGTTCAAAATTACAAAAAATTCTCATTTATGCAAATAATAAGAATCATTATTATCATTATTAAGCATAATTAATACTACTATTCATAGTTGTCTAATAACCACAATATAATTATCAATAGTTCTTGATATGTTTAATCCAGAAGATTGCATCGATAAACAAGAGGGGATAGATTGGCATATTTCTAAATTAGTAACAAAATTCCGCGTATTATGTATTCTGATATGATAAAAGTAAGAAATTTAGATATTATTAAATATCAAAACTATAAATTTCTGAATAATTGTTTGGCGGTTCAAAATATTATGCGTAACTTTGCACCCGAAATCAATGGTTGACCACCCGAAAGTGGGTGTGTGATGACTGGTACATCGTCAACGAATACTTGTTCTGGGGCCCGACTCCTCGTAAGAATTGGCCTACAAAAAAGGGAGTCTGTCAGGACTGTCACCATCGGCAGCCACAGTGAGTGAAGAGAACAAGTATTCATCTTTAAATTGACGATTAATTATGAGCGAAGTAACAATCATCACGTTTGCCAACCAAAAAGGCGGCGTAGGCAAGACAACACTGTGTACCCTGTTTGCCAACTATCTGGTAAACCGAGGCAAGAGAACCATCGTTATTGACTGCGACGGACAGCAGACCATCTTTGAGAAGCGTAAGGCCGACTACAAGAAGTACCCAGACCAAAAGGAGAAGTACAAGGTACAGGCTTTCAGCATCGCAGACCCCGAGAATGTCAAGAACCTGATGAAGAATCTGCGCCAGCTTAATGGTGTGGTACTCATTGACGCGCCCGGCAACCTCGCCCAGCAGGGACTCATTCCCCTTTTCGTACAGACAGACTATATTGTTTGTCCGTATCAGTATGAGACCACCTCCATCAACTCCACCGTGACCTTCCTTGGCTTCATCCTACAGCTGAAGAAGCGTGTACAGTCGATGGCGACTAAGATATTCTTCATCGTCAACAAGCACGACAAGCGTTACGGCACCGAGAGGGAAAAAAAACTCTGGGCTGAGACCGATGAACAGTGGTCGAAGTTCGGCATCGTCACCCCCAAGATTGAACAGCGTGTGGAAATGCAGCGATATAACACGATGGGACTGATGGACACCCAGAAGTCCATTGTGACACCTGCCTTTGATTGCATCTATGACAACATATTTGGAGAGAACGGCCATGGCAAAGAAGATAAATGAAATGACATCGGACGACCTGATGACGCTACCCGATGACATTGAGGGTATCGTTCTTGACGTACAGGGACGGCAGAAACAGAATGCCGCCCCCGTACAGAGGCCGCAGGAAGAGCCAGTTGCCGAACCGACTCCAAGGATAAATACTGAGCATAAGCCAACACCTACCGCCATGCCCAAGGAGGGTAACGAGTGGTGGAACACCTTTCTGAAATGTGGAGAGGGCTATGGCTACCGAGTGAAAAAGGACGGACGGAAGATGTACTGGATTGACGAGGACATCGTGACCGCACTGAAGGCTTGCGACATCAACCGCATGTCGGTCACCGACACCATAAACGCCATCCTTCGCTCCTTCATCATACTGAACAAGCAGGAACTTCGTGAGCGCATCAAGCAGCACGACAGCCTGATATGAGCATCTAAAATGACAAGGATATGAGCAAGAACGAATATGAAGAAACTGTAAGGGAACTCTATCCCACCTTCTCACAGGTTGAGATAGCAGAGGCGACACACACCTCAAAGAGCACTGTCAGGCGTGTTGTCACAGGACTCCACCTGACCCGCACCAAAGAAGAGGAAAAGGAAATACGCTCCAGAATCCGCAGGAAACTGATAAAGAAGGAACGTGCGCGTATCGTCTTTGGCTTGGACCAACATACCAATATCAAGCTGGTCACCAATCCCAGGAAGGTAAAGTACCGCACCAAGCTGAAGAATGACGGCTATATCGTAATGCGAGGCAGCAACACCATTTACTACACTCCAGAACAGAAGCGCCATCGCCACCGTGAAGAGAATGCGCGTAAGGCAGGACTGGACTTCGCCCCCTGGAGCGTACCGGCAGTGATTTACAAGCAAACGTGGCTGGGTGCGTGACCATCCGGCACAAGTAATAAATATCAAAAGTAATCAAGCAAATGGAAATTCAAGGTAAGATTATCGCAGTGTTGCCGGAGAAGAGCGGCACCTCTGCACGAGGAGGTTGGAAGAGCCAGCAGTATGTGCTGGAAACTGAGGAACAGTACCCCAAGCGTTGTCTCTTTGACGTTTTCGGGGAGGACAAGATCAAACAGTATGCCCTTCAGGAGCAGATGCGCGTGAAGGTCAGCTACGACCCTCGCGCCGACGAGAAGGACGGTCACTGGTATGGCAGCAACAGAGCTTGGAACGTGGAGAGTCTTGACGCACCCGCTCCTGCTGCAACTACATAAGCTCATTTTCTTCGCTCAGAGAATCCGCAGTCCTGTCCTGTCATTGGCAGGCAGGCTGTGGATTTGAGACGGAGGAAACAGGATAACAAACAATATGCACAGAGAAAAGTATGACATTCGGTAATTTACTTACGGTTGTTTTCTTCGGCTACATCCTTTACTATGCCGGGATGATTTCCTACGACCAGTTCTTCAAGAAGGACGAGCTGCCTTTGGAGGCCGCTGTCGAGGAAGAGGAAATCGACATCAGCAGCGAGGCTGCCGAGTTTCATCCCAAGGACATTGTGAAGGACAAGAAAAAGGAACTGACCAAGGAAGAAGAATCAGAACAAGAAGTTATGAGTGGAGGTATTGAAATCGAAGAGCTGATACCCAAGGTGGACGAACTTGCAGAAAAAGGCAAGGATTGTCCTTTCGGTAAGCTCCTTGCCGACTGGAACGAGGTTCCAGAGGCCGCATAAGCTGGCAGACAGCTTTGATATTGTACTTTAACTTGTTAGCGGCTATAGTGGGAATGATGCCGCAGTTCGGCCAGAGGGCTGATGCTCCGAAGTCCTGTTAAGACTCCCTTCCCACACTACACGTGGTGCTTTAAATTGTAACATAGAATTTAAAATTAAAACATTTACAAACAATTATGTTACAAGTAGTTAACCCCATTAAGAACGCCCTTCAGCAGGGCTGGAAGAATCTCCCCAAGAAGCGCATCGCCTCATTCGTAGGCATGTTCCTCTTCTGTGCCGTCGCAACCTATGCAAGCAGCAAGGGTGCAGGTGGCTTCACCAAGGCCACGACGGAAATCTCGTCGTATCAGACCCCTGTAGCCAACCTGATGAAGGCCATCGCAGCCGTCATCGTGCTGGTGGGTGCCTTCAACGTCTATTTCAAGATGCAGAACGGCGACCAGGATGTGAAGAAGACCATTATGATGACCATCGGCGGATGCGTGGCATTCATCGCCATGTCGGAGGCTCTTCCCATGTTCTTCAAGTAAAGCAGGACGTGACAGAAGGAGATGCCCTCGCCATCGTCTTTCGACAGCAGGGCATTTCCTTCCTTTGTTTTTAAGAATCACTATCATGCAAGGTAATTACAACGGCTATCCCGTATTCAAAGGGCTTCAGCGTCCTTTGGAGTTCATGGGAATCAGAGGCAGGTTCCTTTCCTATGCTGCCGGAGCCATAGGATTGTCGTTCATCGGCTTTATTGTGTTCTCCATCCTCATTGGCAAGCTGGCAGGCTTCATCGCTATGATTGTGCTGGCCATCGCAGGACTGATCACGATATACGTCAAGCAGCGCAGCGGACTCCATGCCAAGCGGCACGACAGGGGAATCTTCGTCTATCAAGGCCTGTACAATCATTAAAGCGACTGTCAATGGCAAACAAGAAAAGACCGTTTGACAAGCTCTTTGCCCAGCTTCAGGACATCAACGACGAGCGCGGCAGGCATCTGAACACCGTACTCTGGTCGAAGCAAGGCGACTGCTCTGTCATTCTCGAAATAAAGAACCCTGTGCCTCGCTTCAGCACCGATGCAGAGCTGTATATGCAGTTCTGTGACGTGTTGAGCAATATCGTCCAGACGCTTGGTGAGGGCTATGCCCTCCAGAAGCAGGACATCTTCTGCAAGCGAGGCTATCATCATGACATCCCGCCCGAAATGGAGTTCCTCTCTCAGAGTTACTTCCGCTATTTCGAGGGCAGGGAGTATACTGACATCCGCACCTTTCTCATCATCACACAGGAAGCAGGAAAAAACATGTTCGTCAAGTACGACCCGAAAAAGTGGCTGGACTTCCATGCAAAGGTGGCGAAGGTGTGCGACATCCTCTCAGACAAAAACATCTGGAATTACAAGCTGAACAAGAACGATGTGTCCGACTATCTGCACCGTTTCATGACCATCAACTTCAAGGATGGTGCTTTCAGCGTCAACAACTTCAAGGCCAGTGATGAGTTCCTGACCATCGGCGACCGTGCCGTGCGCTCTTTCTCACTAGTTGATGTGGACGTTATCGACATGCCGACAGTGGTAAAGCCCTATCTGCCGGTTCCAATCAATGGCTACCGCATCGCCACCGATCTGTTTGGTTTCATGACCAATGTTCCCTTTGCAGACTGCATCATCTACAATCAGGTCATCCAGATTCCTGCACAGCAGAAACTGAAGCGCAAGCTGGAGAGCAAGTCGAAACGTCACGGATCCATGCCTGACCCTTCCAACAAGATTGCAAAGGCAGACATTGACGCTGTTCTGGATATGCTGGCAGCAGATAACAAATTGCTGGTCAACACCAACTATAACATTATCGTCAGCTGTCCGTTGAACAAGGTCACACCTGTATCATCGTTCATCGAGACAAAACTCTATGGCTGTGGTATTATGCCGTCACGCACAGCCTATAACCAATTGGAGTTGTTTCAGGCATCCTTCCCCGGCAATGCCTACACCTTCAATCCTGACTATGACCTCTTCCTGACACTTTCGGATGCTGCTGTGTGTCTCTTTTTCAAGGAGCATACCAAGCAGACGGAACTATCACCCCTTTTGGTCTATTATACTGACCGTGACGGACTGCCCATCGGTATCGACTTCACGGGTAAGGAGGGTAAGGTCAAGCATACCAACAATGCCAACTTCCTTTGTATCGGGCCATCTGGTAGTGGTAAGTCGTTTCATATGAACAGTGTGGTTCGTCAGCTACTGATCCAGGACACCGACATTGTGTTGGTCGATACAGGTGACTCCTATGAAGGCATCTGCCGATATTACAAAGGAACCTATATCACCTACTCCAAGGAACGGCCAATCTCCATGAATCCGTTCAAGATTACCCGTCAGGAGTATGACGATAACTTCGGAGAGAAGAAGAACTTCCTTAAAACCCTCATCTTCCTCATCTATATCGGTGAAAAAGCCCCAGATGATGTGGAGGAACTTGTAGTGAACCAGGTCATCGTGGAATATTACGAGGCCTACTTCCATCCCTTCGAGAAGTACACGGAGCAGGAACGTCAGGACATCATCCATCTGCTGACTTTAAAGCACAAGATGAATGGTGAATACGACAAGTTTGAGGAAGAGTTGGAGAAGAAGTATGCAGAGCAGGAGAAGCAACAAGAGGTAGTTGAACCTGTTGAACAGACTGAACCATCAGATGAAACTGAGGAGAAAATGCGCAGGGAGAAGGAGAAGAAACGCCGCTGGGTGGAGAAGCTTCAGAATCTGGCCAACGACAAGGCCGCATCTGCTGGAGAGGTTGCTGCAGCAGAGAACCAGCTTTCCCGTCTGACTCCAGAAGTGATGGAGGGAACCTACCTCATGAAACTCAACGAGGAGGTTGACCGTATGGAGGAACGCCGCCGCAAACTGAAGGTGACTACGCTTTCCTTCAACTCCTTCTATGACTTTGCCATCGAGCGCATCCCACAGATCTGCAAGGATAAGGATGTGAAGTTCAGAATTGCCGACTTCTCGGCTTTGCTCAGTCGTTTCTACAAGGGCGGTGAGCTGGAATACACGCTGAATAACGATGCCGATGCCTCGCTCTTTGAACAGAAGTTCGTCGTATTCGAGATTGACAAGATTAAAGAGGATCCTGTCCTGTTCCCTATCGTCGTACTCATCATCATGGATGTGTTCCTTCAGAAGATGCGCCTGAAGAAAGGTCGCAAGGCCATCATCATCGAAGAGGCATGGAAGGCCGTTGCCACACCCCGTATGGCTGCTTACTTGCAGTTCCTGTTCAAGACTGTCCGTAAGTTCAACGGTATCGCAGGCGTGGTGACACAGGAGTTGGAGGACTTGCTTTCATCGGACATTTTGAAGAAAGCCGTCGTAGCCAATGCCGACGTGACCATCCTTCTTGACCAGTCGAAGTTCAAGGACAACTATCAGGATGTGGCCGACCAACTCGGATTGACACAGGTGCAGCTTCAGCAGATTTTTACTATTAACAGTCTGAAGAACAAGGAAGGCCGTGCCTATTTCCGTGAGGTATGGATTCGCCGTGGTGACACCTGGGACGTATTCGGAGTGGAGGAACCGCCAGAGTGCTACTGGGCTTACACCACCGAACGTCTGGAGAAGGAAGCTCTGAAAATCTATGAGCGTCACTTCGGCAATATCCAACAAGCCATCATAGAAATCGAGAAAGACCGTAAGAAGGCAAATGTAGGAAAGTACCTCGACTTTGCCAGACAAATCAATAATCATCAAAACATTATGTCACTATGGTAAGAGCAAGATTAGCAATCGTATTAGGCGCAGTCCTGCTGTCCGTACAGGCACACGCAGGATGGAAGGTGGTGTTTGACCCTTGGACGACTGGAGCCGTTACTGCTAATGCCGCCTCACAGGAACTGATAGAGAGTCAGCATAACACAAGGCTTGACTCCATCAATTCCAAGCAGCAGAAGATTATGCAGTACACGGCGACGATGGCCACCATCAAGGAACTCTACAAGATGTCGATGGAGAATGTCAGCGGTTTCGGAGCAGAGTCACAGTATTATGTGGAGATTGGGGCTTGTGTGGCCGAGATCTTCAAGGAGGTTCCGGTCGTACTGAAATACATGAACAAGTCGCCCGGCAAGAACTATGTCATCTGTCTCAAAGAGGTGACGGACATTGTACTGGAAACAGAGTCGCTGGTCAAGGACTTCGTGGATATTGTCAACAATGGCAAGGTGAAGAACCCTATCAAGAAGAGCAAGGATGTTCCCAACGTAGGTACAGCCGCCAGTGGTAACGGCGACGGTTATAACTTCATTGACCGCTATGAGCGTCTGACACTGGCCAACCGAATCTACACCCATCTGCTGGAGATACGCTACAAGATGGAGGCCATTACGATGATGTGCCAGTATTGCAGCGACATGAACAACCTCCTGCTGGCTATTGACTGTCAGTCGTGGGCTGCGTTCTTCTCTGGCAAGAACATGGTTGAAGGACTGATTAACGACTGGGAGGGTCTGGGCGCATGAGAAGGATTATTCTGATAATGATGGTCTTCCTCCTGATACAGGGAAAGGCATTAGCCATTGAATGGCCGCAGGATTTTCCGACCATCGAGGCCCTGATTAGTCTTCACAAGATGATAAAGGGTGAAGAGGATGCTGCAAGGGATAAGATTGCCGTCAGTTTCGGAGAGCAGTCTATGGTGACCAAGGGTGCCAACAAGTTCAATGATGCCCGTACCACCTTGGACTCCAAGCTCTCCAACGGCTACTCTTATGTCCTGCTGGCAGCAAGTCTTAGCTACACGGCCAGCAGCATGTATAAGCTCATTCAGGAGTACTCCGAGTTTGCCCAATTGTCAGTTCAGTATTCCACGAAGAAGCCGATGGTAGCCTGGTATTTCGCAGAAGCGAACCTTGCTTGTTCCCGTGAGATCAAGAATATCAAGGTGCTTTACCTGACGATGACTGCCAGCGGCCTGAACGTGATGAAGGCTTCCATGGACGAGAAACTGAATCTTGTGAACTCCATCAAGACAAGTATAGACACCATGCGAGGCATCATAGACAGTGCCTATTGCTGGGCAAGTATCGTGGCTGTCGGAGGCTTTCACTATGATTATATCTGGGACATCCTGAACAGCGAGGTTACGGATGAGATTGCAACAGGACTAATCAATCAATGGAATAAAGTATGAGAAAGAAACTTTTAATCTTTTCCCTTTTGGCACTTTTGCCGATGGGAATGTCAGCACAGTGGGTACAGATTTCTCACGATGACCAGAAGGAGAAACAATGGAAGTCGATGGAGAACGGCCCATGGGACTTTGCTCCCGACTGGTATTATTATCTGTTTCACAAGAACTACAGCGGGGCATCGCTCCACTGGAGATGGAGGGGTTTCCATAGTGGACTTTATGTCGAATTTGAAGAGGAGGACTCCAATGTAAAGCGTATCATGCCTGTGCGTGTCATCTCGGAAGAGACGCAACGGCAGAAGATGAAGAAGGTCGAGGACGAACGACAGTACATCGAGGAACTTCACAAGGAGGACGTGCTTCGTCAGGCTGACCGCAACGTCGATCTGGTCTATAAGTCCTTCAAGGATGACTTCAACCGTATGCAGAACAGCATTTCTGAGGGTTTAGTATTCTGCATGACCAGAAGCAAGGGCAAAATGAAAGCACAGGTCGATGAACTGTCACGCCAGAATAATATCATCTGCCAGAACATTGCCTATCTGCATAAGACGGGCATCGGCTATGAACTGGAGAATGCCAAGCGTCAGAAGGGTTACATTGATGCCAAGAAACAGATGGAGGAACTGGTAAGCAGGACCGCCCATCTGGTAGGCATGGCACAGAACTATTACAAGTGAGGAGGAATAGAAGATGACAACGGATTTATTATTAAGCGTATCGGACTTGTTCCTCACCATGGGACTGCCATCCATTGATGAAAGCCTTGATAAGTTGCTTGTGGCGATGGAGTCATTCCCGAAGTCAGCCATCCTTGGTGACACTGTTGGCTATGCCCGTGTCCTCGGTCTGCTGCTGGCTCTGTGTGTCGGCTCTTACGAATGCTGGATGATGATGCTTGGACGCAGGGCTATGGATGTTATGAAACTGGCCCGAATCATTGCATTGTCGATGTGTATCACGTCAAGCAGTTGGATATGCTCTGAGCTTCAGGTGCCTGGCAAGGCTCTGGAGAACACCACCAAGGCAATGGCCAAGGCAAAGAACAAACAAGTTGCCGCTATGGAACTCAAAGTAGCTCAGAAGCAAGCAGAGTATCTGAAACGGCTACGTGAGGTACAGGACAGCGTAGAAACGGCCAAGCAGATTCAGGAGATCGGACAGGATGCCCACTGGTGGGACAAACTTATCTACAGTATGGAAAACCTCGGTTCTACCATCAACAAGTATGCGCAGCAGGCAGCGGTCGCAGCAGAAACCAAGGTGTCGGAATGGATCAATGATGTCATTAGGTTTATCGGTGAGCTTATCTTCCAGATGACCTACTACGGTATCTTGGTGGCGCAGCGTATCTTTATGACCATCCTTGCGATGTTCGCACCAATCATGTTTGCGCTCTCGATAGTGCCGCCCTGGAGTAATGCCTGGTCACAATGGATTTCAAAGTACCTGTCTCTTTCCCTTTGGGGATTCGTGACCTATATGTGCCTGTACTATATCGACTTCATCCTGCTTTACAATCTTCAGGAGGACATTACCGCTTATTCAAAGCTGTTACAGGGGCAGGTGAATACATGGAGTCAGATAGGCGCACTCGGTCTTCAGGGCATCGGTTCCAACTGTATGTATGCAATGGGTATGCTCGTCGGTGCCTTTATCCTACGCTTTGTACCAGAGGTTGCCTCATGGCTTATTCCCGGTGGTGTCAGCTCCAGTGCAGGCAGTGCTGCAGGCTCAGTGGCTACGGCTGGTGTTGCAGGTGGTATCTATGGCGGTATTGCAGGCAGTGCTATGGTTCTCTCCGGCGGTGCAGCTGCTGCAGGAGTAGTAGGAAGTCTGGGCGAGAGAGGGCTGAACGGCCCCGTCATCAACAGCAAGACTGAGGGAGGCAAGGTCTATGAGCAGCATGCAAGCGGACGGGTAACTGTCCGTGATGAGTCTGCCAAGGAGGCTTTCAATAGGATATAAACATTTCATTTATACGATTCACATTATGTTAATTCAGAGTTTAGAACAAAAGACCAGACTGGCGCTGATGACAGTCTTTGCCACCATTGCAGGATGCACGGTGATATGTGCCTTCACCGTATTCTACTGCGCCAAGCTGGTCACTGATGAGAGGGAACAGATCTATGTCATCGACGGTGACATTCCCTTTCTGGCCGAACGCGCCAAGCAGGAGGCCAACTTCGTGATGGAAGCCAAGGCACATATCCAACTCTTCCATCAGTATTTTTTCAACCTGCCCCCGGATGATGACTATATCAAGTGGACAGTAGGCAAGGCACTTTACATGGCAGACGGTACGGCTATGAAGCAGAAGCAGGCCATGGACGAGAACGGTTTTTATTCTGACATTATTTCGTCATCGGCTGTCTGTACCATCATCTGTGACTCCATCAATCTGGACGAGCATGAACGGAAGTTCAAATATTATGGTACGCAGATTATCAAACGTCGTTCCCGTGATGTCAAACGCTCCATCGTTACAGTGGGTGGCATTGAAACCGTACCAAGGACACAGAACAATCCACATGGCTTGCTCGTGACCAACTGGCGAACATTGGAGAACAAGGATCTTGACTATTGATGGCTATGAGACTGTTTAGGAAAGACAAGAAAGCCAAAAAGGAGTCGAGGGCTACCCGGTGTTTCAGAATTCTGCTCTGGAGGCTCTTTGTGAAATGGAAAGTCCGTGAGCGGGTGGCCAAGGCTAACAAGTGGGCAGATGAGAATAGGGGTGATACCATGCTGATAACAGTCGGTTGTCTCCTGTTCTCCCTTATCATCGGCGCATTCCTTACCTTGGGTACGGATTCTGACAAGACCGACAACTTCATGACAGGCGTAGAGCCTGTGGAACCCATGTTCATCGGTATGCAACGGATTCAGAATGCAAAGGCTTATCAGGTGAATCAGGTGGAGGAGATGGCAAGGAAAGGCCAGATATTGAAGCATGAACTGGACTCTCTGGTGAGGATGCCCCGTAAGACGCATGATGACTCCCTGCAGATTGTCATCAAGTACAAACAACTGGAACTGATAGTAAACAACTTAGAGAAAGGACAATAAGATGAAGAAACTTAATTTGAAACAGCCGAAGTACATCTTCCCGCTGGTCATCCTCCTTCCCATCGTATTCCTGGCCTACGAAATATCGCAGTTTACCAAGGGAAGTGACGACCCGAAGAAGGGCGTGGTGACGGACAACATCAACATGTCGCTGCCCGATGCCGCCAATGAGGAGATGGGTAACAAGATGACTGAAATGAACAAGCATTTCAGCGAGGACGGTGCCTATACCGCCATCGGCGCATTGGGTGATGACAAGGAGGAAGCCGACAGTACGATGAGCGGCTACTCCGAGAGTGAACTGAACGACATCGATGCTGAGAATGCCAAGCGAACACGTAAGCAGAAAGAACTCGAAGACCTGGAGCGCAGTCTGGCAGAGTCGCGCAAGCACATCAATTCCTACGGATATGATGGCGGTTCCGGCTATGGAGGTAGTGGTGCCTATGGTGGCAGAGGTGCTGGCAGCCGTAACGGACGCAACGCCGAAATGGATGACTATGCCCGTGAACTGGAGGAGATACAGCAGCGCAGCCTTGAACGGCAGCGGGTACTGGAACGAACTTTCGGTGCTGATGAGGAAGAGAAAGAGCGTAAGGCAGAGGAAGAACGAAAGCGTCTGGCTGAGGAACGTAAGAAGAACGAGGTGAAGCCAGAGGTTGTGAAGAAAGCCGATGATGCCAGTGCCTCGATGTTCAATACCATCAATGACCAGCAGGCGGCTGATGCTCCGCTGATTAAGGCGATGATTGACAAGACCACCAAGGCGCATGAGGGTACACGACTCCGCTTCAAACTCCTCGATGATGTCATCATCAAGGATGTACGACTCAAAAAGGGAACTTACCTATATGGCATTGTCACTGGCTTCGGGCAGCAGCGTGTCATGGCCAGTATCACCAGCATTCTTGTGGGGGACAAGTTCATCAAGGTCAGCCTCTCTGTCTTTGACAACGACGGCATGGAAGGCTTTTATGTGCCTGAGTCCGCTTTCCGAGATATGATGAAGGATGCAGGAGCGCAGGCCATGCAGAGCAATATCAGCTTGGATGGTGGCTATGGTGGCGGTCTTAGTGGCGAGGCAGTAGCATTACAAGCTCTACAAAACATGTATCAGTCCGCATCTACAGCCATTTCGGGCAATATCCGAAAGAATAAGGCACGTATCAAGTACAACACCATCGTCTACCTGATCAACAAGGATGCGCAGAAAGACTGAAAATAAAAAAGACAGAATTACAAAAAGATAGAAAATCAGAAATTATGAATTACAGTAAAACAGTAAATCAGAAATTCAGTATGAAGAGAATTGTTTTGGCCGTCATGGGCTTGGTAGCCCTGTCGGCAGGGGCTAATGCCCAAGAGAATACGGAAGCAAAGAAGGATTCCGTCAAGGTAAGGTATATCTATACCATGCAGACAGACGATAACTGTATGCAGGGTATCGAGCGTAACCATGTCATCTTCATCAATGAGAACGTGACTACGCATGTCATCATGCCGGAGAATATCAAACTGGTTGATATGTCAACGGATAAGATTGTCGGCAACCAATGTGCTGACAATATCGTGCGGATAAAACCGTCTGCAAGGATGCGTGACCACGAGTTGGTGGGTACGATAACCGTCATTGGTGAGCGTCATCTGGCTCAGTATGATGTGGTCTATACAGCTGGCCCTGCCTGTGCCAACAGCATCTACCGCATTCAGTTGGACGAGATGAAACGCTACAAGAACCCTGACGTGCTGATGCCTGAGAGTGAGATGGCCGCATACGCCTGGGCCATCTATGGCAGTCAGCCCAACTATAACAATATCCACTATACCGCCAACGGCATCCGCGCTGTGGTGAATAACATCTACACAGTCAATGACTATTATTTCATTGACTATTCGCTCTATAATCGCACCAAGATTAAGTATGACATCGACGAGGTACGCATCAAATTGACGGACAAAAAGGAGGCCAAGGCCACCAACTCACAGACTATTGAGCTGACTCCGACTTATTCTCTGAATAGTGCGCATAGCTTCAAGAAAGCTTATCGTAACGTTATCGTCCTGCCTAAGCTGACATTCCCAGATGAGAAGGTTTTGAGGATTGAGATAGCCGAGCGTCAGATTTCAGGACGTGTCATCTATATCCCCATTGAGTACGAAGATATCCTCAATGCCGATGGCTTCGACAAGGGATTGCTTCGCCGTCTTCCGTTTAACATCAACAGATAAACGTCATGAAGAAGATATTATTTGTGATGCTGTCCTTTCTGGTGGGTACTGGAGCGATGGCAGGTGAGAAAGACGAGTATTTTACGTTTAATGCAGGCTTCCTATTCAACAGTACTCTCAATGCCACATTGGGCTATGAGCATGAGCTGACCTATGGTAATGCCGTTGAACTGACGGCAGAGATAGGCAACCAGTGGCAGCGTGACCCTGTGTGTGGCAAGATCTGCAAGGATGTGTTCTGGAAAGGCTACTACTGGGATGGCGGTTTGCTTTATAAGCACTGTCTGAAGAAGTTCAAGAACAGTAACCTAAGACTGCGTTTCGGCCCAGAGTTTGGTGCCTATACTGGCAGATACTTCTTTGCTGTAGAGGGTGGACTGGAATACAATTATGTCTTTCCCTCTGGTGTTCAGTTTTCATTGATTCAGAAGAACCAGGTTAATTTCCTGCATGGCGATTCCTTCCGCAACGGTCTTCTGATAGGTCTGAAGATTCCATTCTAATCATGAGCGATATGAAGAAAAATATCAAGAACTATGCGGCTATGCTGATGATGGCTGTAGCCGTGATGGGAGGCATGACCTCCTGCGAGGAACATACTGATGAGTTTGACGGAAGCCTGAGAGTCGGGAATATCCTGTTGGCTGATAACTCCGTCGTTTCACCACAGGGCTATGATGCGGATGGTCAGCAAGCCGTCGGTGTCATCTTCTATTGCAACCGCGACACGGCTCTGGTCGTCTCTACCCATGAGCTGGGCAGTTATGTCTATGCTGACTCTTTAGGTACTGTCGGTAGCGTGGATAGTGACAGCCGTACTCTGTGCGGTGCAGAGAACACGGCAGCCTTGCTGGTATCGGAGATTCCCACTCCTGCAGCCGAGGCTGTGGCCGATTTCCGTTCGCCTATGGCAAGCTGGGCTTTGCCGTCGGCAGGAGAGCTGAGAGCATTGGCATCTATGCTGCCTGTTGTGGAGAACTCCATGCGCATGATCGGTGGCGAACCCTTTTCCGATGGCCAGTATGTCAGTTCAACTCAGGATGGCAGCTCGTCGGAGAGTGAGCAGCTGTACTACCTGAGTGTGGCTGTGCGAAGCGGCTTTGTGACTTCGACCATCAAGACAACACCCGGCAGGGTACGCCCTGTATTGAGGATCAGATAACACTTATACCTTTCATAATCGATGGAGAGGGGGCTATTTACAATAGTGGTAGTCCCCTCTCTTGATAAAGACATAAGCAATGGGAACAGAAGAGACAAAGGAACAGCAGCAGATGTATAACATCTTTCGTAGCTGCATCTATATCTTTTTGATTATCGAGCTGGTAATGAACCTGCCTATCACCTCTGAGAGCCGTGCCACGCAGTTCGTGCTGGAGCTGATAGGTCGATTCCAGATATTCAACAGTGTATCATCCTGCAAGTTCATTGAACTGGTCTGCATCGCCGTTACCTGTATCGGAACAAGGGCGAAGGTGAGTCTGAGATTCAATGTCAAGACGATGGTGATATACCCTATCGTCATGGGATTCTCACTGATTATCCTCTGTATCGTGTTACAGCATGGCCTGTGGGGAGGCGAGCTTGGCGGTTTTGCCACCAACCGCGTACTCTATGCCCTGGCAAGTATCGTGGGAACCATGCTCGTACATCAGGGAGGTGACGGTATCGCCCGTTACTACAACTACAAGCTTGGTGAGGATCGTTTCAACTTCGAGAACGAGTCCTTTGAGCAGTCCGAGGACTTGAATGCTAACGAGTATTCTGTAAATATCCCGATGGTGTACTACTTCAAACGTCGTATGCACAAGGGCTGGATCAACATCATCAATCCTTTTCGTGGTACGATTGTGCTTGGTACACCTGGATCTGGTAAGTCATTCGGCATTATCGATCCTTTCATCCGGCAACATGCCGCGAAGGGCTTTGCGATGATGGTCTATGACTACAAGTTTCCGACGCTTGGGAAAACATTGTTCTACCAGTACTGCAAGAATAAACGATATGGTCATTTGCCTGAGAACTGCGGTTTCCATATCGTCAACTTCTCAGATGTGGAGTATTCCAACCGCGTGAATCCTATCCAACGTAAGTATATCCCCGATTTGGCAGGAGCATCCGAGACTGCCGCCACGCTGCTGGAGGCTCTGAATAAGGGAAGCGAGAAGAAAGGCGGCTCAGAGGCTTTCTTCCAAAACTCAGCCGAAAACTTCCTCGCAAGCATCATCTACTTCTTCATCAACTTCCACCCGACAGGCTATAAGAATGGCAAGAAGCTGACCCGTTACATTCTCTATAATGGCAAACGGCTGAAACTGGTGACCCGTTATTGGACGGACTATAACGCTGTCGATGAGAACGGCAAGGTTGTCCTTGACTTCCTTGACGAGCATAGCCGGAATGTGGCCACCGATGAAGATGGCATGTTCGTGGACTTGAACGGATTCATGTATAAGGACATGAACGGTGACCTGATTATCATTGACAAGGCTTGGTATGAGGATGATGAGGGAAATATCGTTGAGCCGGACACCATCACAGGGGAGTTTTCTGACATGCCCCATGTGCTATCATTTCTGGGCCGACCCTATAGCGAGGTCTTTGACATCTTGATGCAGGACGAGAAGATTATGTCGCTGATGGCTCCGTTCCAGTCTGCCTACAAAAACAAGGCCAACGACCAGCTGGAAGGAATGGTCGGTACGCTCCGTGTCAACGCTGCCCGTCTGGTATCGCCCGAAGCCTACTGGGTGTTCACTGGTGATGACTTCGACCTGAAAATCTCAGACCCGGCACATCCTTCCTATCTTGTCATAGCCAACGACCCTGAGAAGGAACAGGTTATCGGCTCACTGAACGCCTTGATCCTGAACCGTCTTGTGACCCGTGTGAACAGCAAGGGTAACATCCCTGTCTCTATCATCGTCGATGAGCTGCCGACTCTCTACTTCCACAAGATAGACCGTCTGATAGGTACGGCACGAAGTAATAAGGTTGCCGTTACCTTGGGCTTTCAGGAACTGCCGCAGCTCGAAGCCGACTATGGTAAGGTCGGAATGCAGAAAATACTGACAACGTGCGGAAACATCTTCATGGGTGCCGCCCGTAACAAGGAAACGCTGGAATGGGCACAGAATGACGTGTTCGGCAAGGCCAAGCAAACCTCTAAGTCTGTCACCATCAATGAGCAGCGGGTATCAACCTCCATTCAGGAGAAGATGGACTATCTCGTTCCTGCCGCCAAGATTGCTGACATGGCTACAGGATGGCTTGCAGGTCAGGCCGCCCGTGACTTCACACCGACAGACAAGGCATCACTTGACGTGTTCAATATCGAGGAATCTGAGGAGTTCAAGACCACCAAATACTTCTGCAAGACAAATTTTGATATGGAAAAGATCAAAAAGGAAGAGAAATACTACCAAAATTTGCCGAAAATGTATAACTTTGCAAGCGATAAGGAAAAAGAAATTATGCTTAACCGCAATTTCAAGCGTATAAATGATGAAGTGGACGCTATGATTTCCGAGCTTCTTGGTACAACCCCTCAAACGCCGTAAGGTATGAATGAATTAGTAGAGAAGTTGGATGTGAAGGTTCTGGGTGAGAGACTCCAGAAGGTTAGACAGCACCTGAAGATGACACAGGCAGATGTTGCCAAAGAGATAGGTTGCGCACCTCTTACTATTTCGCGTATGGAGAGGGGTGAGATTACGACTTCTACGGTTGCCGCTCTTGTCTTTTACTCCATCAGCGTTGATATGAACAGATTGCTAAGTAAGAACTTTGATCCAGACGATGATGAAAACTACGATAAGAATCCTGCTCTGCAAAGCCATGTCAAGGCTCGCCTGCAATTGTTGGAGCAAAACTCCAAGGGCTATATAGCCAATATGCAACAGGATTTCAAAGATAACGTAAAAATCATTATTGAGAAGCATACGGAAGACATGTTTCAGGATTTGAATAAACGCATGATGGAAGCCACCAAGCAACAGTCAGAAGATTTATTAAAGTCACTGGAGAAAACCATCGATCTTCTCTAAGATATGAATGGGCTGTCGGTTTTTTCTGACAGCCTTTTTTGAATACTTTTTAGGATAACGAAATGACAAAAGATCTTAGTGGGAGCTGGCTGAAGATTATCGCCATGCTCTCAATGACTATAGACCATGTGGCCTATTACTATGGTTGTTCCAATCCGTATCTCTATGAACTGATGCGGACTGTCGGACGTATTGCTTTCCCGACATTCGCCTTCCTGTTGGCAGAGGGCTTTGTCTATTCAAGGAACAGACAGAAGTATATGCTGAGCCTCTTTGCTTTTGCCTTGCTGTCAGAGATCCCTTGGCTGCTGCTGAACCATGATGGCAGTCATAATGTCCTGTTTACGCTGTTGGCCGGACTTCTGGGTCTTTATGCCATTGAGAATCTGAAACAACATTGGGCAATAGCAGTATCTGTTGCACTTCTTGGACTTGTCACCTTGCTCGTTGACACAGACTACTCTTGGAAAGGATATGGGCTGGTGCTTATCTTCTATATGTTCCGTGGCAGACCTGACATACAGACGCTTTTCGGCATACCACTGATGTATGAATATGGCATCATCGGTATCATGATGGCCTTTGCCGTCATCTGGCTCTACAACGGTGAACGGGGATTTATAAGGGGGAAGGCCATGAAATATGCTTTCTATGCCTTCTACCCCTTACACCTGATGCTGATATACTGGCTCAGATAGCCGTTATAAGGTCTTGGCAATCTGGCGCACCTTCAGGACATACGACTTATCCTCTGCATAGCCGATTCGGTTGAGGAACTGGAGATAGTCACCACCCTTGTACTTATACTGCACATAGTCACGGTAGGCTTTCACGCTGTCCTCCCATCGGTCGAACTTATAGTAGCTACCGTCACTTGGACGGCGCAGACCAAAAAGGTTCTTGCACTCCCAGCAAACCCGCGACGTGTAGTAGCCCGTTTCCAAAAGGGACTGGGCAATGACTATCTTGGGATATTTGACATGGTATTGTTCCAACACTCTGGCAAGATTCTCGATATTCAGTTCCCTATCAGGCTTTCCACCGAACTTCAAGGTCGCTATTCTGTCCTGAAGGTCATCGATGTAGTCATTCAGATAGTTGACAAAGGGCTGCGGGTCGATGCTTTTCCCGCCTTTCCTCAGCCGTAAATGGAGGTGCGGCCCTGTCGATTTTCCTGTATTTCCAGAGATCGCTACGATGTCGCCTGCCTCTACCACATCATTCTCATTAACGGCAATGACGCTCAGATGCCCATACAGACACTCAATGCTTCCATGCTGGAGAATGACATAGTTCCCATAGCCTCTGTTGCCACGATGAATCTCCTTGACGATACCTGGCATCATGGCATAGACATTACCATAGTTGCATTTCAAGTCTATACCGTCATGGAATCGCTCACATCTATAGACAGGATCCTTTCGGTAGCCGTATCTGGAGTTGACGGTCATGTAATCCAAGGGGAGGCAGACCGTCACCCGTTGTTCGAGAAGCTGCAAAAGGGGGTTGTTTCTCACGTGTCCAAATACCGGCACTCTCTTTTCTATTGAGATGGGAAGGCCTTTGGATGATGGAAACAGGTTTTCTTCCCTTTTAGTCATCATCAGACTGTCTGCTTCTGTCCTTATAGTGTCTGAATGCAGGACTAAAGGGATGTTTACACTGTCACCATAGGCAGTTTCATCGGCCAATCTCGTTGATTGACCAGAATCGGGCATAATGGTGAAAAACTGGGCATAACTCTTGATATATGCCAATTCTAGTAATAAAAACATAAAAAATACTCTACCCATATTGCTTTTCTGATAAAATGTCCGTAACTTTGCAGCAAAGTTAATCAATATTTAACAAATATGATAAGTAAATATTCTTTTTTAGAGGAAGAAATTCCTTATGAGAAGTTGGAGAAGCTTGGCATCAGCAGGGATGCATTCCTATCGATGCCCAAGAATTTGGTTGATCCGATCATCAATGGAAGGGTGTCACCCATCATTGAAGCCCGCATCAAGGCCAAGAACGGTAAGACGATTGCCATTCCCATGAAGATTCAGCTCAGTCGTGATGATGACGGTAGTGTCAAACTGCTTACCTACCAGCGTACAAAGGAAATTCAGAACGACTATTGTCTGACTCCCCGTGAGTTGAATCGTGTGAAGAACGGTGAGGTTATCCGTAAGGAACTGGAAGAGAACGGCATCCGAAAGATGAAGTTCATCCAGCTCGACAAAGAGACCAATGCTCTCATTCCGCGCAGCGTCGCCCATGTCCGCATTGCTGAAAAGCTTAAAGACATGGAGAAGATCAACCACATTGAGCTGGGTGCGAACCAGAAACAGCAGGCACAGGAAGGCAAGCCTATTGAACTGAATGTCGGTGACCAGAAGGTCGTTGTCGGTGTTGACCTCCGTGAGCAGCAGGGCTTTAAGGTGGTCAATGGCGATATGGATGAATGGAACCGTCAGATGAAGATCAAGTACGACCTTGAACATGACGACTACATGGGCTATGTCCAGACGGACGAGAACCGCTGGGAATACCAGAAGTGTGTCAATGAGCAGAGTAAGAAGGATAACGTAAAGAATACCGTTAAGAAAGAAGAGAAGAACAGCTCCGGACTGAAGCTGTAATCAACCCACTGTATTATATATAATAAGGTAAGAGAGATTATATAAGATATCAGTTGCACCATTTGATGGGTCGCTTTAATATTATAACCACCGTAACCCGAATCCGAGTACCATAAGGTGGGGACTTTAAATTGTATTCCCTGATTGCCTAAAGATAGGCGATGGCGCATTTTCACTTGAAGATATGCCTGAATACAATGTTGCCATTCTATTTATATTCCCCCTTGCCAGGCCTTGAAATAAGGTCTGGTAAGGTTCCAACAACCACGTTGCAAAACGATTGGTGTAGGGTGGCAACACCTTGCTTCCAAGCATAATCGATGGGAAAATACGCCTGATGAGCAGGTGAGTAACAACCCAGTTTTTGAGTGAAGTTTACCTTTCATAAACTTTTAATAAAAACGATTATGGCAAAGAAAAAGGATCAAGAGGTTAAGCAGCAACCCGTCGAGGCCGTGGCAGAAACCCAGCCAAAGAAAAAGTCTGCAAGTAAGAATAAGGCCGCATCCGCATCAGAGGAGGAGCCGAAAGAGTCTGCAACCAAGACCGAGAAGAAGGCTGACGGCAAGCAGCAGTCTGCCGCTGAAGCTCCCAAGAAGGAAGAGCTGCAGGGCGAGAAGCAGCACCGTGAGCCGCAGATGGTGACCGTCAACGGTGGCAAGGTCACTCATGCCCATGCCTACCAGTCGAACAAGAATCCGGAGGACTGGTTCTTTACCGCCAAGATCGACGGCAAGGAACTGCATCCGCAGAAGATGACTCCAGAGGATGTTGCCGCCTACAGCAAGAAGGAGCGCACAGTGGAACAGCTGATGCAGACCTACTACCCCACCAAACTGATGAAGCAGATTCCTGTTGAGGAATACAAAGCTTCCAACACGCTTTCCGATGGTCGTGTCATCGACAAGATGAACGTCTATAAGGAGGCTAACGAACAGAGCCAGAACTTCGGCAAATGGATGCTCTATGCCCAGGTGGGTGAGCAGAAGATGTCAACGACGCTCCCCAACCATGACCTGAACGCTTATTTCGACCGCGTGACCACTCCTTCCCAGCTTGTGGAGAAGAATTTTGGTCAGCGTCTTCACCTCGCTTCACACTACGAACAGTTCAAACTGCCCGAAGGAGCAGAAATCAAGGATATCCGTGTCTCAAAAGACGCGGACAACAAGTGGCGTATCTCTGCCGACATGGGCGAACGTGGCATTACAGCCAAGAAGGAACTGAGCTTTGATGACGGCTATGCTCTGTTCCATACCAAGACGGCTACCCGTCAGCAGCTGGCAGCCAAGTACCTCACTCCCGAAATCAACGAGAAGATGGGGGTGAAACAGGAAACCACTCTGGGACTGAAGCTATAAAGAGAATCATCAACAGGTTTAATCATTAAAGCAAGAACACAATGGAACAGAATAAAAGTTACGATGAACTGGTGCAGATGAAGCAGGATGGCAAGATTGGTTGGCTCGACTTCGTAATGAAGGGCGACGATGCCGATGAGTACAAGCAGTGGTGCCAGGATCATGGTGAAGAACCAACTGAGGACAATGCCGAACTGTTCGTGGAAATGACAGATGCAAAGGCTATGGAGTTACAGGCAACAGCTTAATTAGGTATGCAGAACGGAAAGAATTATCATAAGCATAGCGACAGCAAGCCGCAGACGCAGCTTGCTATCGAGAAGTTTGCCGACATGATGATAGCCCGGATGGAGGAAATGAAGGAGAGCCATTGGAAGAAGGGTTGGATTGACGGAACAGGAGGCTACGGCCTTCCGCAGAACATCGCCAGCGGAACCCTGAATGGTGGCAACTCCTTCTTCCTTCAGCTCGACACCGCCATAAACGGCTACAAGATGCCGCTCTATATGACTTTCCTGCAAGCACAGAACATGGGACTTCGCATCAACAAAGGTGCGGAGTCCATGCCTGTCATCTTCTGGGACATGCTCTACAAAGACCAGAACGGCAAGAAGGTTGACCGCAGCGACATTGACATGATGACCAAGGAGGAGCGTAATGCACTCACATCTACGCCCATCCTCCGTGTATATAAGGAGTTCAACGTCGATCAGACGAATCTTGCAGAGGTCAATCCTGAGAAATATGCAAAGCTTCAGGAACGTTTCAAGGCTCCCGAACTGCGTGATGACAAGGGAATGTACGTCAATGCTGCCATTGACCGCATGCTCCAACGTCAGGAATGGCTCTGCCCTGTGCAGTATGACCAGATGGCTTCTGGTGCATCCTTCTCTCCCTCGAAAGACCGCATCGTCATTCCGATGAAGTCACAGTTCAACATCAGTAGTACGCCGGAGGAGATCTATAAGGATGGTATGGAATACTACTCAACGTTTCTCCATGAGGCCACTCACTCGACGGGTACGCCTGAGCGCCTGAACCGTGTCAAGGGTAAGCAGTTCGGAGATACCCAGTATGGCCATGAGGAATATGTGGCGGAAATGACTGCCGCTGTTGTCGGTAACTCTCTCGGCTTCGACAAGCGCATCCTCGATAACAACACCGCCTATATCCAAGGGTGGATTCAGAACCTGCGGGAGAACCCAAAGATCATTCTGAGTATTCTCTCTGATGTGAACAAGGCTTCAAACATGCTGTTGGAGAAGATTGATGAGCAGAAGATTGCCCTCGGTGAGACTCCCGTCCTTGACAGGAAGGGTACAAAGCTGGAGCCTGCAGGTGCCAACTTTGAGAACGCAGCCATCGTGAAGCAGAAGAATGGGGAGTTTGCAGCCCGTGCCTCACTGAACGGTACGGAACTGGAGATGAAGCCTGTAGCCCGTGAGATAGGCATCCGCTATTTCTCGCTGCCGGAAGGCAAGGAAAAGCAAAGTTTGCTGACTACGACGCTGAACAGTAGCTATGCCGCTGACATCAGTAAGCTGAATCTGCATCAGACAAGAGGTTATAAAGTAGGTTAACTGAAATTTGGAGGAGTATGACAAATGCAAGTTTCAAGGCCCTCAAAGAGAAGGTAGGCGTGGATGACATCGCCTATTCCCTGTGCTACCGGTTGAAAAGAGAGGCTGGTGTAGGCAAGTATATCGAGATGGCCTTGCCAGACGGCAGGGGTGGTAACACTGACACCTTGGTCATCAGTAATCCGAAATCAAAGGTCAGCCAGCTCTATTTCCATCGGAGTGGAGCAAAAGGCGGTGATGTAGTAGACTTGATTATGGAGAATATCAATAGTTTTTCAGAATCTGGGAAGGACAAATGGGAGAAAGCCCAGAAGGTGATGGCAAAATTTGCCAATGAGCCAATTCCCGACTATGGTGACAGCAAGTATCTGGAGAAAGCTGGTTACAAGGACAACCAGCCGTTTGACCCGAATCGCTGGGAGGTGACTCCTGCAACGGAACACATGCATCATATGATGAGTTATTTCGAGCCTCGCGGCATCCGTCAGGAAACGGTGGAGGTGTTCGCTCCTTACCTTGTCCGTGTCAAAGACCTTCAGGCCAAGAACTACGACAATTTCAATCTGGGCTTCCCCTACAAGGTGCCTGGATCAGATGAAGTGGCTGGTTATGAGATTCGAGGCTATAAGGGCTATAAGAGCAAGGCCGCCGGAACAAATTCTTCCTCTGCTGCATGGATTGTGGATATGTCAGATGGTAATCCCGATAGCGTGAAGAACGTGTTCTTTGGGGAAAGTGGATATGACATCATGGCCTTTTATCAACTCAACCGCCAGAAGATTGAGAAGGATAGTTCCGTTTTTGTGTCGCTTGGTGGTTCGTTCTCCAATCAGCAGTTTTCTGGCATCATGCGTCATTATGGTCTGGCTAAGGCGGTTGACTGTTGTGACAACGATCTGAACGGACGTATCTATGGCATCCGTATGGCAGGGCTGATGGACGGCGTTCATTTCAATATTTCAAAGACAAACGAGGAGGTTCATCTGACTGTCAAAGGCCAGGAGCATGTGATGGATGCAGCAACGGCATCGATACACGAACTGGCCAAGTTCATGGAGGTGAACCCTCGTGTGGCTGAGTGGAAGCCTGCCAAGGCTTTCAAGGACTGGAACGACCAGGCCATGAACAAACCGATGGAACCGATGGCTCTGGCCAACAAGTACCAGCGCAACGAGAAGCTGGCAGAGGACAGGGCTAAAGGTGTGAAACTCTAAAAACGGAAAGACGATGAAAAGACAACTGATTTGTTTCATTTCCCTTCTGGTACTCTCGAACGAGTGCTTTGCACAGCAGACAGACCCAACCTTGACGGCAGCGGTTGGTGCACAAAGTGCCATGTTGAACAGTCTGTTCAGCAAGCGTGAGAAGACACAGAAGAAGATTATTGCCGCAGAGACGGCTGTAACTGTAGCAATGGACAGGATGCACAAGGTGGAGGATCAGATGCTCGACTACCTGTCGAATGCGCAAGGTGCCATGCAGAACCTCTACCAGATTAAGAGGGCTGCAGAACTGGTGACTACTGAGATTCCGCAGAACATGAATCTTGTGAAGAAGTCACTGCCTGGTCATCTGAAGGGAACGGCTATCGCCATACTGGTTTCGGACGAACTGACGGATGCTGCTACGCAGATGGCCAGTCTCTATCCGTTCATGAAGCAGTTGGTGACCAGTGGCAGCTACAACGTATCGGATTACGACGAGAAGGGCAATCCTGTGAACAAGAAACACAAGGTGAACCTACTGAACTCGGCTGAACGGTACTATGTTGCCAATGAGGTAGTCACTAAGCTGGAGAGCATCAATACTGACCTTTGGCTGTTGGCCTGGCAGATCAGGACGTACTCTTGGAATGACCTCTGGTACGGGCTTGACCCTGTAGGCTGGGCATCGGTCATGTCAGGCAAGGCTATCGTGGAAGGTCTGATATACGATTGGCAGTATCTGTAAAGGATAGAAGAAGAAACTAACAATATGACAAGAGAAATGACAGAAAAAAAGGTAATTGGAAAATGTCCCGTATGTGGCGGCGACGTAATGGAGTCGCCGTTGGGATTCTGTTGCAACGGCACGACCAAGGAGGGTCGGCGTTGTCAGTTCGTCATCCACCGCAAGATGCATGGGGTGGAAATGACGGAGGAGATTTGCCGTCAGTTGCTCAGTGAGGGTAGGACGGGCATCATGGAGATGAAGAACAAGAAGAACCAGCCATTCCTGGCCATGTTCATCATCGAGGATGGTAAAGTGCATCTTGATTTCGTATCTCACTATATGGAAGGCAGCTGCCCTATATGCGGTGGAAGGGTGAAGAAAACGAGTAAGGGCTATGCCTGTGAAAATCATGTCGGGCCGAATCCCACCTGCGACTTCTATATGATGGGTATCATCTGCAACCGTAAGATTACGGACGAGGAAGTGGAGAGATTCCTCAGTGGTGAGCGGTTGACACTTGACGGCTTTTCTACGAACGACGGACATATGTTCTCCTCTACGCTTCAGCTGAATGAGAAAGGAAGTGTGTCCTTGGAGTCGAAGATAACCAAATGTCCTGTCTGCGGAGGTGAGATACATGTGGGCATGAAAGCCTACAACTGCAGTAACTACAAGGATAAGGATCATCCATGTAACTTCTCCATCTGGCGGAACATTTCGGGTCACGAGGTGACTGTGGAGGAAGCCAGACAGATATGTGAGGATGGACAGACCAAGGAAGTGCTGGAACTATTTAAGGAGGACGGCACGATTTACTACAAGCGCCTTGGATTGAACAAGGAGAATCAGGTAATCAGAATTTAAATTGCAGAAATAATGAAGAAACTCATGATAGCAGTGGCTGTCCTGCTTGGAATGACAGCATGCTCGGACAAGAAACAGCAGATGAAGGATTTGGCGGAGATCAGTCTCTGCCAATCCCTGGGCGAGAGTACGGACGTGAAGATCCTCGGTGTGTCGGAGCCTGACTCCACTTTTGGAACAAGCTATCTGTCACCGGAAGAGAAGAAAGCAGTGATGGCCACAATGCAGAAGGTGACGAAGCAGATAATGAGCCGCACAAACAACATGGTAACCTTTGACCCCAGTGATGATTATGTCATCAACCTTGCTGAACGTCAGATGAGGGCTAATGCCGACCTGAGAGGAATGCTGTTCGAGTGCGACAAGAAAGGCGAATGGAACGGATGGAAGGTGAAGATTGACTACGAGGCAAAAGGCGGGCACGAAATGGACTACCGCGCTGAACGCTGGTTCTTCTTCGACAAGGAAGGTGGTGTGATTATCAAAACTATCGAGTTTCCATTACCATAATGACTATGACACAAGAAAGAATGAATACCGTCGGTAATGACGAAACTTTCTCGGATGACATCCGGGCTTTGAGAAAAGAGCGCGCGAAGATAAAGAACCGGCGTGATGACATTGTTATTTTCCCGAATGGTGACAAATGGTTTGTCTTTGACGATGATGCCAACAGACTCTTTGAAGTGCTGGGGTGGCAGACGAGTGAGAAGCTGATGGACGAAGGTGCCATCAGTTGGATGAGTCTTAGTGATGAGGGCAGAGAAGCATTGTTGCTCACTGACTTGAATCCTATCAGTCTCTGGAAACACGCTGAAATCAATGTTGCCGGATGGTCATCGGAAGAGGATTATAAGGCCGACAGGCTTTCTTTGGCTCAGCAGACCTTGGACTATCTGCTTCAGTTTAACCGCAATGATCATGCCATCGTGAATCTTGGGAAGTTCCCCATCTACTCGAAAGACGGCGACATTGACACCACAGAGAATATATGCTTCGTCGATTTCGATGGTCGCGGAAGCGTCAATCTGTTCACAGAAAGCGGCAAGACCATCAATCTGGTTTACGGCCAGGAATGGAACATGATGGGTGGTGGAGATTATATCATCAGTACGGGTAACATGCTGAATACTCAGCTCGAAGATGTGAAGCACACGCTGTTAAACTACAATTCGGTGGAGATGCAACGGCAGCTGAAGACGGATGATATCATGGAGGAGTACAACTCTTTCCTCAGCAAGTATCGCTACGACCATGTGCTGACGGAGCAGCAGGACTTCTACGAGGCTCTTGGCGACGATGCTGTGTCGATGGCCAGCAAGTATCATCTGAAGCTTTGGGACAGGGACGCTGGTAACGGTCTCGTTGTGCCGATGGTGATGCTGAACATCAATCAGGTGGACAAGGTTCTATCCGAGGCGGACGACGTACTGATTGAGGAAAGCCGAATCATGGAGTCGAGGGATGAACTGGCTCTGAAGCCGAGTCCGCTGAACGAAGGGCTGAGCGAGACGTTACACTTCAACGAGAGCGGAATCAAGAAAACTCGCAATGGCGACTACATGGTGTGGGCTCGCCTGAATGGAGTGGCCTTGCCCGACAAGGAAATCTCGCCGGAAATGGGTATCAGATACCTGCGGCTGACTGGTGGGGCTGAGAAAGAGGTGCTACTAAGATCAGCACTCCACCAGAGTTATGGCACGGAGATAGGCCAGCTCGCCAGTCGCAGCCAGTCGGCTATGGTCAAGATATAATAGGTTAGTATTAAGGTACTAAGATTATTCAGGATAATATCTTTTAGTTCATACGATTAATCAGATTATGCATTCCCTCACCTCCTGTGAAGGCCGTGAGGTTTTTTACTTCAAAAGTTATCATTAAAAATACAATATTGCATATGAATAAATCAAATGAGAATAGGCAGGAAGAGCTGCTACATGTTGGTACTTGTACCAAGAGATCGCTGGAGCGACTTATTCGAAGGGCTGCTTTGAATACAGGGACACCCGGCTTGCACTCAGGTTTCTATAGATTGGATGAAGCGGTGTGTGGATTTCAAGAAGGTGAACTGATAACGATAGCAGGCAGGTCAAATATGGGTAGGTTGTCATTGGAGATGTCCATAATGAGGAATATGGCTGTGGAGAATAAAATCCCCGTGTTGTTCTACTCATTAAGATACGTCAAGGAAGCAAGTGTTGACCGGTTGATTGCATTGCAAGCAGGATTGCCGCTTAGGAACCTTCTTAATGGAGATATAAATGACAGGCAATGGTCAATTCTTAATGACAAGATGGATAAACTAGTACAAGCTCCCATTATTATTGAAGATTCCCTTCATTTTGAAGAAGGACCAATCTGCGATATGTGCAAGAATGCTGTGGAAAAGCATCATCTCAAAGCATTATTCCTTGATGGCATAGAATTGGTATATCATCATCATCATTTTGAAACATCAATGGTCGGCAGAGTGAAACAACTTGCTCGCGAATTGAACGTTCCTATCTTCATTACAGCCTATATGAATGGTGTTGTTGGTGAATCTAATTATGAGAAGATGCACCCAACTATTAAAGAACTCAATGACAGAGAAAGCATAGATGGCTACTCTGATGTGCTTATGATAGTCAACCGTCCGTCTGTTTATAAAATCTATGAGGATGGCTACGGGCGAGATCTCCATAATAAGGCTCAGATCTTCATTACAAAGAACGTAAGAGGACCTGTCGGTGATTTCTTGCTGGATTTCCGTGAGGATTGTGGTGCATTTGCAAATGAAGGAATGATTGATTTTTCAGAAATGGATAATTATGAGATTCCTATAGAAGACAATTTATCGAGTCTTCCTCTATAAAAGAAAAGTCTGAAAAACATGTAGAGACAGTTATCTTCGATATTCATTCCCACTTCGTAACTGGAGTGGGTTTTTTGTTTCCTGTTTGTCTTTGAACACCTTGGCCGTCGGCGGTGCCAGATTTTCCGATGCAAAGGTAAATGGCTGTCGTCGAATGGCCTCGGTATTCATTGCCAGCAGACAGAAATCTTCCTTTCTCCGTTGGTGAACGAGTATTTCGGACTGTTGGCAACGTAATCTTCCGACTGCCTTATCGCTGACGGCCACCTTTTGTGAGCATCGTAAAAACAAGTCCCGCAGACGGCAAGGAGCAAAAGCTCCAAACCAAAGGGAAAAGATTAAAACTCAGATACAAGATGCTCAAAATTGCACTTTTAGACTACGTTCCGCAGCGGTACATGCGCAAGGCGAACTTCGAGACGCAAGAGACCGACCGATTTCTGCTTGGGTTCAAGGCAGGGCAGAGATTCGCTACCCATTGGGCTACGAAGCTTGTAAGAAAGGCTCTCTCGCAGATGGACTTGACGAATACCATCATCGTTTGCATCCCTGCCAGTTGCAAGCGCACGAACGACCGCAGATACAAGCGGTTCTCGGCTGATGTGTGCGCCAAGTGCGGAGCCATCAACGGCTTTGAGCATATCCAAGTGGTAGGAAAGCGCGAAAAGGTGCATATCAGCCGCAAGCACGGCAAGCAGACGGAGAGCAATGTGCAGATAGACAGCGACTATTTCCAAGGCAAGCGGGTGTTGCTGATAGATGACATTTGCACGACCTGTCAGACCGCCAACGCTTTCATTGAGCAGATGCAGGCAGCAGGGGCAGACGTGCGCATGACGCTCTTCCTTGCCAAGACAAAGAATTATCGTAGAACCAAACAATATTATAACTGATTATGAATGCAGCATTAAGACTTAGCATTAAGCAGTGGGCACCACAAGACCGCCCAAGTGACAAACTTCAGAACCTCGGCGCTGAGCAGATGAGCGATGCAGAGCTGATTTCCCTGCTGGTGGGATGCGGCACGGCTCAGCAGAGTGCCGTTGACGTGGCCAACAACATCCTGCGCAAATTCGGCAATAATCTCAATGCGCTCGGCAAGGCTCGTTTCGACGAGTTGGAGGATGTCGAGGGAGTGGGCGTGCAGACGGCTTGTAAGATTATGGCAGCGGTGGAACTCGGCAGGCGCAGGCAGATGGCAGCAGCGGAGCCTAAGCCCGACATGGGTACGGCAGTGCGGATTTACAACTATATGTTTCCAAGGATGCGCGACCTGCAGACGGAGGAGTTTCATATCCTGCTGATGAATCAGAACTACCGGCTGATAAAGTCGGTACGTATCAGCCAGGGAGGTATTACAGAGACGTGTGCTGACATTCGAGTGATGATGCGCGAGGCGGTGCTGTCGAATGCAACGATCCTCGCGGCTGTGCATAACCACCCGTCAGGCTGCCTGACTCCGAGCAAGTGCGACGATACGCTGACGATGGCCATCAAGAAAGCATGCGAGGTGATGCGCATTCATTTCCTCGACCATGTGATTGTGACGGATGGGGCTTATTACAGTTATCATGAGGTGGGGAGGCTTTAGGGCTTCTCCATCCTTTTCCTCGTCGGGTCGGATGCTCCCTATGGGTCGCATCCTCGCGGGTCGAGCCGTTCAGCCTCGCCCGTAAAGAGGTATCGCCGATGGTCGATAGTTCTTTGCCCTTATCATTGGGAGGATTACGGATGGCTTGGGAGGATGTGGGACGGAACCACTACCCACTGCCGCTGCCGTAGGCTGTCGGTCAGCACGCTCCTTACGCTGTCTGTGCAGTACAAGTATTGCACGGACAACTAATCAGTCGGTACTGACTGACGGCTTACGGCTTGCTGGCAGCAGGCAAAGGTTCCGTCCAAGGAAAGCCAAATTGCCTGGGGCAATTTCAGAGTCAGCGGACGAGCCGCAGACACTGCTTCGGGACATAGGTATCTCCGATGGTCATCTTGTTCTGTGCCTTTATCCCTGGAATACTGGAGTTCCCCGAAAGCCGTGTCGGTAGTCATGTCCGCAGGTGTGCGAACGTCACTACTGACACCGCTTTCGCCTTCCGTTCAGGGCCGGACGGAAGTGAGGGTCATCGAGCCATTGTCAGACAGTCGGCAAATTTCCGCACGGGCTGCACTCCCGATGGTCGATGACTCAGCCTGTGACAGAAATCCGCTGACTGCTGGCAGAGGCTCTGCTGGCGGTTCTGTCATCGTTCCGCCTGCCCTTTCCATCGTGCCATAAGCAGCTCCGCAAGGTGTTCCGATGTTCTTGCCAGCCACTCCTTGTCATTCAGGAGATGAATTTCCGATGCAAAGGTATGAAGCCGTCGTCGGATGGCCTCGGTTTTCATTGCCAACAGGCGAAAATCTTCCTCATTATTTCATGATGAGCGTATTTTCGGCAGTTGGCAACACACCTTCCGATTGTCATGCGCCGCACGGCTACCTTTTGCGGGCATCGTAAAATCAATTCCCGAACGGCAAGGAGCAAAGGCTCCAAACCAAAGGGAAAAAGTTAAACCATCAAACAAATAGCAAATATGAGACATTGCGACACGTATCAAATTCCTGCTTATGCAGTACCCTACATCGCCAACGATGACCCGACAGGGCTGAGTGACCTCGAAATCGAGCTGATTGACGGCTTTATGGCTTCTACTTTCCCTCGTGGATGCAGCGTCGATTGGGACACATGCCAAGAGCCACATTTCTCTCTGACTCCTGAGTTCGGCCAACCTTGCGAGGTGTACGACGCTGTGATGTACGGCTATTGATTGAACTTTTCTGTCTGCACAATCGATTGTGCATATTGTTAGGCGGCCTCTCGGTTCGTGAGAATAGGGAGGCCTTTTTCAAAGAGGCGATAGACTACAAGATATAAAATCTACACTATGAAACATCAGCCCGGCACTGTTATCAATCGGAGTAGCGGTGTCGGGCATTTCTTTCCCTTACAGTCCGTCGGCTGCTCCCGTCATTGGTCGCAGCCTTAAAAAATATGGAAAGACAAGCTGATTTGATGTTTAGAAACGCATTTCAGGTTCAAATCCCAAATTGATTAGTACAACGAGAGCCGGGGCGCAGTTGCCTCGGCTCTCGAAGCTTAGAGATCAGAACGTATAGCCGTTCACGCTGTCCCAATCTGGATCGGCGGTGAGGCGGAAGGTGCCGTCGGAGGTTTGGCCGCTGCCGCCATTACCGAAAAAACTGCCTGTGTAGCGGGTAATCTGGTTGCGGGTGACGGGGATGTTCTCGAAGACGCGCTCCTTCCCGGTGTTGTCGTTGGCATCGAGGGCGGTGACGGTGAGCTTCGTCAACACATCTTCCTCGGTGTGGGGCAGGGTGAAGATTTCATAAGTTCCATCGTCGGCAACAGGACGGATCTCCGTCTGCTTCGAGTTGACGCAGCCATAGCCTGCCGATGGCGAGAATGTCGAAGAACCGCCCGTGTAGTAGAACTTGAACTTTGTCACCGTGGACGGGATTTCCTCGTCGGTCAGCACCATACGGAACATGGCGACGGCACGGGTCAGCGTGAGGTCGTAGGACTGCACCTCGGAGGTCACAACCAGGTCACCATAGTAATAGAAGGTGTCGGTCACTTTATTGTTCGGGAACGTCACCTTCTCGGTCGAGGTAATCGTGGCCGAGCCTTCGGCGTTGTGGGCAATGACCACCAATTGGTACGTCCCGGCAGCAAGCGTCAGGGCAACAGTGCCAAACGACGCGTCGCCCTCTTTCTGCGCCACAGTCTTGACCTTCGTCCCCTCATCATCGAAAATGGCGATGTTCAGACGCGAGCATAGTTCCGTGATGTCGGTGGCGGCACGGGTAGTTGCACGGTTTCCACTATTGCCAAACGCCTCCTGCTCATACTGTGTCATGTGTAGGATGACATTCGCCTCTTTTCTCGTGACTGCATCCTCTTCGCCGAGGATTGGCTTCTCACACGCTGCTACCAGCAGGGTGAGAGCAATAAACATATACTTTTTCATAGCGGTTTAGTCTTTAGCGATTGAAACGATGGCGACGGGACGGAGGTTGATGCCTGTGATATAATTGGCAGAACCTGTAGCGCCAGTGGCCAGAGTATACTGATTATAATTCCCGTTGTTATTCTTATAGAGGTAGTTTTCGGCTGCAGGCGCTGGAGTCACATCGTTTCGTGCAGCAGCAAAGGCATCCATCTGCGCCTTGGTTGGCACCGTCCAGTCGCTGATGCCGTCCACACCGAGGCTGGCAAGTGCCGACTCTGCATCACTGGCACTCGTCACCTTGGAACACATACACCCCAACAGGGTACGCCCCCGTTGCCCCGTCGCCCGTTGCTCCACGTGTCCGTACCTGCAACACCGAGTTTTTCATCTGCCCCGTCGAGGTCTTATCCTCCCCAACGTCAAGCGTTCTCTCACACGCCGTCAGCCCCAGCACCGCCAGGACTGACGCAAAAAATACAATTTTCTTCATAGTAATAATAAATTTGAATTGATTCGGGACTATTCCCGATTACAAAAACCAGCAAAGTTACAAAACAATCAAGCAATAAGTCCTTTGCAAATCTAAAATGTGGGCATCGAAGTGAAAGTCTGAACAAATGTTCATGCCTTCAGTTCATTTTTCACTATTCATGACCATGTTTTTAGCAAAAAAAGATTATGTACCGCCATTTACATTGCATCAACGAGCGGTTTGGCCCGTTGTACCCGTGAAAACTCGCTTTTACAATCAATCTAATGCTGAAAACAACAAAAAACACCTTGAATTTGGAAAATTTTCCATAAAACGGATGTTCTTTTGGAAAGTTTTGCTACCTTTGCACCATAATTGCAATAATTTATGGAAAAAAATACTCTATTGAATCACGAAGTCGTAATGGCTTCTTCCGACAAGACAACCAACAACTTCATTACGAAAATGAAGAAAGAAGGCCGTCTTGTCAAGATTGCCACGAAGATATACACTACCAATCTCAACGACACCCCAGAGAACATCATCCGCAGAAATCTCTTCTTCATCCTTGGCGAACTCTACCCCGATGCCGTCATGAGTCATCGTAGTGCCTTCGAGTGCCGCCCCACTAACGACGGACACATCTACCTCACCTATAATTACACGAAGAAAGTATCGTTGCCAGGCATTACCATCCATCTGCTTGAAGGCCGGAAAGCCCTTCCCGCCGATTATCCTTTCATGGGAGGTCTGCACATGTCTTGCAGTGCCAGGGCCTATCTTGAAAACCTACAGACAGGCTATAGCCGCGATGGCGTTTCCAAGTGTCTGCCACAGGACGTTATCGAAGAGAAACTGGATAAAGTCTTGCAGACCAATGGTGAGGACGAACTGAACAAGTTGCGCGACACAGCCCGCGAGATAGCCGGACAGCTCGACATGGCCGACGAGTTCAAGAAACTGGACTCCATCATCGGGGCCATCCTTTCCACAAAGCCCTCGAAGATTCTCACTTCCTCGGTTGCCGAAGCCCGTGCCTTGGGAGAGCCGTTCGACAGTCAGCGACTGAAGCTCTTCAGCATTCTAATGGCTGCACTCAACGAGCGTGAGTTTGAGAATTTCCCTGAGCCGAATGAGACGGATGCCGCCTACAACAACTTCGCCTTCTTTGAAAGTTATTTTTCCAATTATATCGAAGGCACCGAATTCGAAGTGGAGGATGCCCGACAGATTATCGAGACCCGTACCCCGATGCCAGCCCGCAATGCCGACAGTCACGACGTGCTGGGCACATATTACATCGTTTCCAACCGAAAGGAAATGGCCATCACGCCCACCTCGCCCGACCATCTGCTTGACATCCTCCAGCATCGTCACCGAGTGATGATGTCTGCCCGTCCAGAAGCCAATCCCGGCATGTTCAAGACACAGAACAACCGCGCTGGCGAAACCCATTTCGTCGATTTCCAACAGGTTCGCGGAACACTGAAGAAAGGCTTCGAGGTCTATAGCGCCTTGCGTCACCCCTTTGCCCGTGCCCTCTTCATGCTCTTTATGATTAGCGAGGTTCACCCGTTCTCCGACGGTAACGGACGCATCTCCCGCATCATGATGAATGCCGAACTGACAGCCGCCGGACAGTCGAAGGTCATTATTCCCACCGTATTCCGCACCGACTATCTCAGTGCACTGCGCCAACTCACCCGAAAGGACAACCCCGAAAAGCTGATCAATGCCATCCAGCGTGTACGGCTGTTCAGCTACAATCTCCGTGGAGATAACTTTGAGAAAATGCGCGACTACATGGAACGCTGCAACGCTTTCAAGGAAGAAGATGAATATATATTACGCTTTTAACTTATGGAACAGAAATTCGGGAAAAATAGCATTGACATCAAGGCGCTGCGCGAGTTCTGCGAGCGCGAGGGCAAAATGGTGGAGTACCGCAAGGGCGAACAGCTGGAGCGCGAGGGCGACCCCGCACGGTGGTCCGGCTTCGTCACCGAGGGGTGCTTCAAGTACGTGACACACGGCATCAGCGACGATAGGGAGCATATTACCTGGTTCTCGTTCGAGGGCGAGTTTGCTGGCGACTATCCCGCCTGCCTCAACGGTGGCCCGGCACTGACCACGATCGATGCGATGGTGCCCACCCGCATCATCCGTGTGA
>ODAI013652970.1_pt1 | contig 40580 bp, 42 predicted proteins | sample 1539321 | NCBI WGS metagenome assembly ODAI01 (sample SAMN02144231, study PRJEB22623) | gut metagenome | biome: sheep rumen | host: Ovis aries | place: New Zealand
ATATCCTTTATGTATAAATGTATTTGTGCATTCTAAATATAATACTTACGACCTATTTAAACTTACAACATTAATGTAATATAGTTTTAATACATAAAAACATAATACCATTTATACATAAGTTTAATATTAAACTATATCATAATAAGCGAGAGGTATGGATGATTAAATACCTTAATCAACAACAATATTCTAAATTTAATGTTTTTATCAATTAAAACATAAAAACATAAATCCTATAAAGATATTTAACATTAATCTTTTCGTTTTCTCATCATATAATACTTGACTATATTTATGTTTAATATCGAAAATGTTATGATTGTCAAAATACTCAAATCTTCCGGTTCTTTTCCGGCTATACAATACAACGAGGAAAAAATACGTCAAGGAGTAGCAGAAAGGGTGGAGCTTCGCAATTTCGGCTATTTACAGGGTAACGCAGAGCTGCTTTCAGCGGATGCTATAGAAAATTATCTAGTTCAGTATTCAGAAACAAGTAGCAATCACCTCAAATATCCTCAGTTTCATGTCGCCTTCAGTGCAAAGGGCAATAGTATGACCAAAGAACAACTCCTGGACTTCGCTGACAAATGGTTGGAGAAAATGGGGTATGCTGGCAATCCTATGGCGATCTATTTCCATCATGACACAGACAATAACCATCTGCACGTTGTCACAAGCAGGGTAGGGGGCAACGGGAAGAAAATAAACCATAACCATGAAAGAAGACGCTCACAACAGACCATCAACGAGATCCTGGGCATCAACCCAGTTAATGAGTCTAAAACCATCGTCGATAAAGCATTGGAATATTCTTATCAGAGTATTGGCCAGTTCAGGTCGATCCTTGAGAGTTCTTCTTATGAAACATACGAGGAACAAGACCACCTGAATGTGAAAAAGGGTGGGGGAGTACTGTTACAAGTGCCCTTGGCTCTCATTAAGCAGGGATTTACCGTCGATGACTCGGAGGAACGCAAGAAACGTGCTGCTCAGATCAAGGCGTGGCTCCTTCGGTATAAGATGATGTGCTATAACAAGGAGGAGCTGCAGAAACTCCTGCATTCGAAATTCGGCGTTGACCTAGTGTTCCATGGCAAAGGGGTGGGAGGAAAGGAATTCACTCCTTATGGATATACGATAGTTGACCATCGGACAAAGAAGGTATTCAAAGGATCTGACGTTCTACCACTGAAACAGTTGCTTGAGTTCATTCCTTATTCTAGAGAGGAAAAGGAACGTGAAATACAGGCCTTTATCGATGATGCCATCCAACGTGACAATATGATTACTACATTGGAAATCAATAAGTTGTTGAAAAAGCAGACCAATGCTTATATCTCCAAGGGACAGGTGATTCTCAATGGCGTGAAGATGCCTCTAAAGGATAATCTCGCCAGGATCCTAAGGATAAACGACAAAATCGCATGGGTCCAATCCTTTCATCCTCGTTCCTTGGATGAGAAAAACGCGCTAGCTGCTTTGTTTAAGATAGAACCGGAATATCTGAAGATTAAACGCTCTTATGAGGTTGATATGTCCATCATTGATAAGATACGGCTGATTGCATCCTTGTCTGACTTCTCGACGTTCAGGAACCATCTTTCTCAAGAAGGATTCAGACTGTTCAAATACGAGAATGAATAATTTATCCTCTCGTTCAATCAGAACGTGATCCTGACCGCAAAGGAATGTGGGGTAGGGGAGGGGTTGCTCGAACCTCCCCATCGCCAAGTAGAAGCCAAAGACGATATATCCTTAGGTGAAGTGATAGAGAATATAGGAGAAAACCTTTCTGACTTAATACCCGAACATACTATGGAATCGGCTTTGAATGCTGCAGATGAAGCTCTTTCTATAGGAGGAACAGATAGCGGAATCTCTGCTGGCGGTGGGGCAAAAGACCTCTCTAAAAAGAAGAAAAAGAGACCTGACGAGAGAGAGGGTGGTGGTAGAAGATATTGATAATGAATGGTTTGCCACTTGTTCGCTTCAATATTTCATCATCTTATGCTTCTGTTCAATATTTGTTATTTCTATGTTTTAATTAACAAAAACATAAAAACATAAATAAAATTATTCCTTCCTTCATTAATACATACATTCATAAATACTATAAATCTATAATACATGATACATTTATGTTAAAAATACATTTTTATTTTGTGGAATAGAGGATTTATGTTACATTTGCATCGATTATTGGAAAGAATGACCGGACACCTGCAACAAACCGTGGATAACAACACGTGTCCGAGTCAGAGAATTGATTGGAAATATATATATTGATAGTTTATGAGCAATAAGAAAATCTCATTCAGAAACAAAACCGTGGCATTTGCCAACCAGAAGGGCGGATGCGGAAAGACAACATTGTGCACACTGTTCGCCAACTACCTGGCAGAACAGGGAATCCCTGCATGTGTGGTGGACGCTGACCTGCAGAGCACAATCACATACATCAGGAAGGAAAACCTGCGCAAGGAGAAACAAGACGCTACCCAGGTGCCCTGGATGGTGCAGCCATTCGACATCCAGAAACCAAAGAATGTATCCTCCGAGGATTTCGTAAAGTCTGTAGAAGCCATGATGGAAGCTGCATCCAAACTCCAGGGATGCGTGCTGTTCGACACTCCGGGTAACCTCTCCGAGGACGGTCTGGGTGCCATCTATTCCAAAGTGGACTACATCATCTGCCCTTATATGTATGACCAGGCCACACTGACCAGTACCGGTGTCTTCATCACTGTGGTGGACGTGCTGAAAAAGAACTACCCGGAAATGAAGGCAAAGCTGCTGTTCATCCCCAACGCCGTGCAGAAAGGTGTCGGACTGAAAGAGGAAGTCGAGATGTGGAGACAGATAGACAGCATCTTCGCTGGACGCGGCACCGTATGCCCGAAGATTGAACGAAAGGTATGCATCCAACGCTATTCGACATTGGAAATAAGCAAGGAACAGAAAGACACCGTGGCAGAATGCTTCGACTTCATCATCAAGAAGTTCTACCCAAGCTACAAGACAGAAGAATAACCAAAACATATCTATCACTACTATTATGGCTAAAAAGAAAGAACCCTCCAAAGCGCCACTGACACAAATCCCCTTGTCGATAATGGGACTGACAGGTGATGGGAACCTGTCAGGGATTGCCAAGAACGTCAACAGCGAGAATCTGGATGGCGGTGAACCAAAGAAAAAGAAAAAGGAAAAAGAGAAACCAGTAGAAGAAAGCGAAGGCCAAAGCTTCAGGGGCAAGAACGGTGGCCGTCCAAAGAAACTGGACGAGACCATCGTCAACGCCACCGGCAGCACCGAATGGGACCGCTTTATGGACTATACCTCGCAGTTCTATGCCAAGAACAATCCTGGCATGAGCGTGTATATCAATGAGGATGTCAAGAAGTTCTTTGAGAGCATGAAACTGGTGTGTGGACCGAAAGTGGATATCCGCAGCATGATCAATGCGGCCCTCAGGCTCTTCATGGACAAGTACAAAGATGAAATCAACCAACGTATCAAACAACAACTGATAGGTGAGTGAAAACTAACGATTCTGCCCGTACCTGGAAATGCGGGCAGAATCTTCATCAACCTTCGTGGGAAATAACAAGACCCACACAAAAATGACTCTCGAACATGGAAAAATCATTCTTTCATTATGGAGGAACCATAACTTCCTCCCTGCTCCTGACAGGCAACAGTCCGAATTCTCATAGGAGCACCAATCCCCTTTTTGTTTATAACGACCAACAACCGGTGTCCCGGCTGCGCATATGATATGACGGAGAACAATGCGTTCTCCTTGGCAGGACGTATGGACTCCCAATAGGCGTGACGATGACTTACCGGTGCTTGCTCTCAATGGGAGGCGGCAAGGATGAGTATGCCGCTTGCCCATGCCCGTTCTTTCAGGAAGACGAAAACAAGGAGAATGGCTTGTCTTGCCGCTGGAAAGACAGTAACGGCCTATGCTGTTACAAGGCTGACAAACATGATCTGATGAAGGCGCTGAGTCTCCTCTCCTCTAAGGTATTCGAGAAAAGACGGCGCGACAGCCTTCCTCCTGACAAGATAACTGACGTGTGCTACTTGCTGAATACCGCAAGAGTCTTGCTCGACAGTTGATACCCCATAACCATAAAATCCTTATACCCAATGAGACAGATGATAAGAAATATGCTGAAAACCATCGCCTATATGTTCCGCAGAAAAGGCTTCCTCACAAGAAAAATAGTGGTCGCGACACTCACACTGATAATGATGCTGTACATCGATACCGCTTGCCATATTTGGGATGGCATGGGACTGATACTGCTGGTGCTGCTCACCGTCTATGTGATAGGTCTCTATACCATCAGATACATGGATATGAAAAGGATCGACGAAGAACAACGGAAAAAGCAGAAAGAAGCTGAAACCAAGGATGGGGTGGGGGAGAGCAACGCGACGGAAACAGATCGGGAAATGGAAGCGGACACAATACATGGAATGGAGAATGAAAAGGACGATGGAAATGAACGTGAGAATAGAAATCAGGGTGGGGGAGAAGAGTGTGATGAAACGGATGCGGACACGATAGCCGATGAAAAACAGGATAAAACGAAAACGATATGAACGATATCACCACATATACCTTCCTGGCCATAGGACTGGTTATCAGCATCATCTTGGCCGTAGCAGGCATTTGGCTGCTCATACAAGCCATGCTCTGGATCCTCTGCCATGATATTAAGAGGGTGCTACTGGTAAGAAATCAAACGGCATACGAATATCTGCAGAACGGGAAGTTCTGGAAAACAAAGTCGGGCAGATATGTGTGGTTCCTCAAAGGACCGGGATTGTACAAGCTGGTAAGGAAAATACTGATGGTGGCACGACAGGAAGTCAAGGAACAGAACCTTAAGTCAAATGTCATCTTGTACGCACAATGCTCCTCTTGCATCTTCCTGAGATATTGTGAACAGAAATACGATGCCCGATGCCGGCATTGTGCCTATTTCAAGGAATGCCCGTACAGAAAGATAAAGAGTAATGACAGGATGTGCGGGGTCTTCAGATGCGCAAGGTGGATAGAGATGGACTGACGGAAGCCAGACGCTCTTCCAAGCTACAATTGTCTATCAACAAAACATACCCTCACAATCATGACAAACAGCTCTTTCAAAAGACAAATACCCATAGCCTCCCTTTTCAGGGAGGTGACGGAATGGAACAAGAACAACCGCAACAAAGGCATCACACGACTGACAACGGAACTGTGCGATGCCTTCTCTCTGTATGACCCGGGATGGATGGGAGAGGAGGGTTGGACCGACGCGCTGGACCAATACGTCTATGTGGAATACATGGTGAAAGATGATACAATGAGGGTGCAGGTGGTGGAAGCTTTTTCATCGATGGATGAAATGCGGAAATATGAGGGAAAACCAGTCAATATGATCGTACGTTCCTGTGAGGATGACATCTGTATGGAAATACTGGCTTCTGACGTTATGGTGAGGTATTGCGTGGCGGAGAATACCTCCGAAGAACTGTGGCAGATGGTGGTGCGTGAGACGGCTGTTCTGCTACGACTGTATGAACTGAACGGGAAAGGCACGGAATCCTACTGGAAGGAGCTGCTCCATCTCAATACGCATCTCGAAGTCATCAGCGAGAAACCCACGGTGAAAATGCTTCTCGACAACGAGATTCTCGCATTATTCGAGTATGACCCTGACGTCCCTTTGCCGCTGGCTCAAAGTGATACATTACAGCTCTTCCACAGAGGAAAGATGACGGAATACTCCATCAAAATGAGAACGTTCTGCTATGAGCATCCGCTCTCGGAACTGACAGAAATACTTATCCGACTGGATGTAATCCCATAAGAAAACCACAGGTAGCCAAAAGCATGTTTGCGGAATTATTTTCCCTGCTTTTCTTTGTGGTATCAGAAATGATTGCATAATTTTGTGCTGTCTTTCGAGCCTATTGGCTCCAAAGTTGTGATGACTCTCGAAACTGGAAATTTCTTGGATAACTTGGGAATCCTCCCTAGGTTTTTATCATCACTTCTTTCCCGACAGTCAGGACGCATGAACTGCGCCCTGAAAAGATGATTTATTCTTTTTACTCTATAAAAACTTAGGTTATGGATTACACAGGTAAGATTATTGCCGTCACCGCCGTGAGAAGCGGGGTGGGGCAGAAAGGTTCCTGGGCCGCCCAGGACTATGTGGCTGAAAACACAGAAGGACGCTACGCAACAAGGTTGGTGTTCACCGTTTATGGTGAAGACAAGATAAGGGAATTCGCCCTGAGAATCGGTGACGAGGTGATTGTCTCTTTCGACCCCAATGCTACTGAACGTGGCGGGAAAGGGTTTGGGGCAAACAGGGCATACCGCGTTGAAAGGAAATGACCGTCGAGCGACATGACGGAATAATAGTAAGTCACATAAAAAGAGAAAATGATGAACAATTCAAGAAAACGAAACTATCAACCTCCCTACATCGAGGTGACTGCCATCGACTCTGGAAACTTCATGGTTGAGATTGGCTCTGGCAACACGACTCCGGAAGAGTCCGATACCAATGGGGCTTTCTTCGACATGGAGGACGAGGATATGACCCCGAAGAGCCATAGCCTTTGGGATGAGTAAGACATATTCCATAGCGTAGGACTCCTTCATCAAAAGATGCTGGAAGAAATGAACATGACAGAGGCGGCAAAGAAACTCGGCGTGTCCAAGGAAACCATCCAAAGATGGATGGACAAGGGGCTGCTCAAAACAACCCAGATAACAGAATGTCCGGACCTTGCCGAAATCTGCCATGAGGAGATGGCTGCGCACGAGGCATTTGCCGAACTCCAGAAAAGCCTGGATGAGTGCAGACGTGAACTGAGAAATGAGGTGGCGGAGGCGAGGAAACAAATCATCGACCTCAGACTGCTCCATTCTGCCAACGCCGAGATTCAGCAACTGAACAAGATGACGGCCACCATCATGACGAGAATGTGGAGACTGTTGTCCATGAAAATGGATGTCTCCGAACAAAATGCCAAAATGGTGGAGATGGCTTTGCAGGGCTGCTCCTCTTCCTACATCGCCAATAAGATGGAAAAGAAACCGTCAGACGTGCAGTTTGCCATAAAGGAGGCACTGGCCGAATTGGACAAAGTGGATGTCGAGTGTGACCTCATGGATAAAATCAACACTCTTGAAAGGCAGAACAAAAAGCTCACCGAGCAGAATGATGTCCTCACAAAAAACGTGGAAACCTTGAGGAAATGCTGTAATACAAGAACAGCATTGTATGAGGTGACAGAAGAGCAGAAACGTGTTCTGATGACGAGCATCTTGGATACGGGACTGCCCTTCAGGGTGATTCATGCAATGACCTTTCTCAAAGTCAACCGTGTCATCGATCTGGTGAGACTGTCCATAGAGGACATGAGAAATGCAAAAAACATAGGTGTCAAGTCCATAAACACCATCATACACTATCTTGGCATGCATGACCTTCAGCTGAACACCTACGTCTATGTGGATGCTCAGACCAAGGCTATAAAGCTCAGCTATTTGAAAGAACCCATCCAGGAGGACTTCTCCTGATGGCAGGATAACTCTTCAAATGAAACAGCGGCTCATCCTTCGTGGATGGGCCGCTGTAAACAGTTGTTCTTATAATCTAAAAGGGGATCCGACATTCATAGTCAACCAGGCGGTAATGCAAAGTGCAACTTGAAACATGCATTCGAATGCTGCCGTGCTGAGCCTGCGCCGTGAAAGTGTTTTTAGGGTGTTGCCGGCTCCGGACAACCAGATTGGTATCTGATCAATTTCGAGGGTTTTTTGGTTCGCCCTATCAATGCGGATGCCCCATATTTTCTATATCAGTTCCGTTAGGAAGTTCAATTCTTGTATCTCAATGTCCAACTTTCGGAGTTGGGCAGAATAGTCGTCAACAAGCTTGCCGAGAGACTTCACGTCAATGACGGTGACCATCTTAATCTCAGAACGTGAATAGCGGTCCTGACCGCATGAAGCCTGGTTGAAAATGTTGCGCAGCGTGTTGATGCGCAGGGTGAGAACCTCTTTCTGCGCCATGAGCTGCGTGACAGTCTTTCCCTCGGCATTCTTCGTCTTCATATTGGTGGTGTTGATACGCCACACCAGTTCCTCAAGCTGCTTAAGGCAGCTGTCAAGTTCCTTCATCAACTCTTCAGGCAGCTCGGATGGCTCATCGCCCTCCTGCACCTTGACATTGTTCTGAATGCGCTGTCCCAACTGCTGGACGCGCTTCTGCAAATCCTTGCGGATACTTAATGCTTCTGCCAATTTCATATTCTTAATTCTTAGGTTATTCTTTGTTTGAGTAATGATGAATGGTTGTCTGTACTTACCAACCTCCAAGAGATTGTTTCAGGCCGAAGAACCTATATTGCAGCACAACCGTTTCTGCATGCAATGTTACGATTAAGCGAGAGGAAAGCAAAACATTTATGTTTTCTTACCCGAGCGAGAGTAACTTCGCAATGATGTTGCAAAGGTAAAGTAGAAAATTCAATTTCAACCCTTTTTTATAGGTATAACTAATAAATAAATGATGCTTTTTCTCGTCCAGTCATTTGCCATTACTTCGCGAAGATAAAAGGCATCTCATTCCCGACCTCGGCTTTCACGGAAATTTTTAGGATAAGCCAATTCTTCCTTCCCTCTTGTGAACCAATAAAACCATACAAAATTTTCCGCGAACCTTCCGAATGTCTCACACTCCCTGCCATCTTTGTTGAGCGGCGTAATAGCAACGCCCGAACGGGAAGCTGCAACAGCAGCAACCGAAAGGGATATAAAAACAACAAACGATGATGACAGAACAACTTTACAGACAAGCCATCGACTATCTGGACGAGCATGAAATCCGGATGATAGGCAGGGCATGGGATGACGAGCCGCAGAGCGTGGAACTCGAATGCTATACCGAAGCAGGAGAGGATATGGTCTTCTGCCTGACTGAACCTTCCAGGGAAAAACTACAGGAGTATATCGAAGACTTTGACATCAACGCCAATGTGATAGGGTGGTGGCCGAACGGACAGAAGGCAAAAGGAATGGGCGTACCCTTCTCCAACATCAAGGAACACTATGAGGATTACGAGGACTACCTGACATGGTTACAGGAAATTTGCGACGGAATGCCACACTGAAGGATGACCATCGAAACATCAAGCACACGGGTATGAACAACATATACTTCGACCGGCACCTGAGAATAGGTTTCTTCTTCGACTTCTCCTATTATGTGAGAGACATAGGGATTCAGGAAGTGGAGGACGATGGCTGTCAAAAAGTGTGGAGATGGTGGGGAACGGACAACCTCCTACCGCAACATCGGCGTTTTATCTTCGAGCTTTTGGGCGAAAAGGATGACGATGGGAGAATGCTGGTCAATGACGAAATGTTCCTGAACGTGGTGGATGAGAAAACAAAGAAACTGGTGAAACAGATAGCCCAGTTCGATATAGAAATCTGTTATTAGTAATAACCAAAAAAGTTAGCGAATATGAAAATTTATCTTCTTTACGAGGGCGACGCATGGCTCTCAACATCCTCCCTCGTCCTGATGGGCGTTTTTGAGGATGAGTACAAACTCAACGAAGCTGCTGAGACATTGATACAACAACATGCGAGGAAAAACTTCAATAGCGAGGACTGGTCAGATGAAGAGTATGACATCGAACAGTTCGTCTATGAAGAGACACAGCACTTTGCAGAAGGTCTCCAGACCTACTACGGTGAAGTCAAAATCATGGCTAAGACAGCGAATATGAATGAACTTGGTGAAATCTAAAACACAAAAGACAATGAGGACAGAAAACATCAAAAGACTGAAAGAGCGGGTGCTCGAGAGTGGGGGAGAGGTGTTCTTCGGAGACATCGCTCTCGAAGAAGGCGAGGGAGTCGTGGGCAATACACAAATGCCCATGGTGACGGCATGCCACATCTCCAAAACCGAAGACATAAGGATTCGTGCCGTAAAGGTGGGCGATAACGGCGACCTTCTCATCATAGGTGAAAATATGGATGGAAATATCATCGACTCTGTAGATATTAATGATATCTATGAGGATGGAATAGACGAAATCACCGATGCCATTGCCATCGAGGAGGAAACAATATGGATACGGATGGGCGTGACCGTGAAAGGGAACAAACAACAAATCAGAGAAATACTTTCCAATACAGAAAAGTCTGCCAAAGTCCTGTGGAACCTGCTCGAAAAAGGGAGATTCGAGATAGATGGGGAATCCTATCTTCCCTCCTGCTGCATCGAACAGTTCAACGAGGAACACAACACGGATTTTAATGTCGAAGAAATAAGCTTCTATTTCTAATCCAATACCCGCCTTTTTTGTTACCTTTGCCGCTGTAAACCCACAATGACAGTTTCCTTATGGACCGCATCACTTGCACAGTAGACCGCATCACTTACCAGAACCCGGAGAACGGTTATGCCGTTCTCCAGGCTAATGTCAAGGGATACAGGGAACAACAGACAATTGTCGGCAACTTCTTTGAAGTTACTGTCGGGGCTGTGCTGATTGTAGAGGGTGAGTGGCGGGTGGACAAACGCTATGGCAGACAGTTCGCGGCACAGTCATGGACGGAGACGCTACCTGCCACGGTGACGGGAATGGAGAAATACCTGGGTAGTGGACTGGTCAAGGGAATAGGTCCGAAATTCGCCAAGCTCATCGTCTCCCATTTCGGCCTGGACACGTTCAAGGTGATTGAGAAGGACATCGAACGACTGCGTGAGCTTCCTGGGATTGGCTCCTCACGCATCTCGAAAATCAAGGAGAGCTGGGAGAAGCAAAAAGACGTGAAAAACATCATGGTCTTCCTGCAAAGCTATGGGGTAAGCTCTACCTATGCGGCCAAGATTTACAAGACATACGCCAAGGACAGCATTGAAAAAGTGAGCAAGAACCCGTATTGCCTCGCTGATGACATTTGGGGAATCGGCTTCAAGACCGCTGATGCCATCGCAAAAAAAATGGGATATAAGGAGAATGACCCAAGACGCTGCAGGAGCGGTATCCTCTATACGCTGAGCAGACTGTCTGATGACGGTCATGTCTATGCAGAAAGGGAACAACTTGTCAAAACGGCAAGGGAACTGCTCCTGGCTGATGAACAGCCTATCAACGACTCCATCGACGAGATGATAAAGTCCGAAGACTTAGTGCTGGACAATGAGGCCATCTTCCTGCCTCCGTTCTATTACGCCGAGTGTGGCGTGGCCAACAAACTCAAGCGGCTGATGGGAAGTACGGAACAAAGCCTATTTGAGGAACAACTCGACATCAATCAGATAGTCAGGAAAACACATATCCACTACGATGACGTTCAGGTGGAAGCCATCCGCATGGCGGTGAACTCCAAAGTCATGGTGTTGACGGGTGGTCCCGGTACAGGTAAAACCACCACGACATTGGGAATCATCGCTGCCTTGCAGAATATAGGGATGAGTATCCTCCTTGCTGCCCCTACGGGAAGGGCGGCGAAACGGATGAGTGAGGCGACAGGAAAGGAGGCGAAAACCATCCACCGGTTGCTGGAGTACAACCCCGCAGAGGGGTATGGCCGTAATGACGAGAACCCACTGGAGGGTGGGGTGCTGATAGTCGATGAGTCATCGATGATAGACATCATCCTGATGAACTCGCTGCTGAAGGCCGTACCCACACACATGAGACTGATTCTTGTCGGGGATGTGGACCAGTTACCAAGCGTGGGGGCGGGAAACGTGCTGCGTGACATCATAGACTCGGAGAGCGTCCCGGTCATACGCCTGACAAGAATCTTCCGACAGGCACAGAGCTCCCGTATTATCACCAACGCACACAGGATCAACCAGGGTCAATACCCTGATATCAGTAACGGCAAGACAACGGATTTCTTCTTCATCAAACAGGAAGACCCGACAATGGCTGCCGCTGAAATAGTCAATATCGTCAAGAATCGTATCCCCAATGCCTACCATATCAGCACCAATGACATCCAGGTGCTGGCTCCCATGCAGCGAAGCGTGGTGGGGGCTACAAACCTTAATATCGCCCTCCAGGAGGCCATCAATCCCACTGGTGAGAGTTTGAATCGTGGTGGGTTCAAATACCGCAAGGGTGACAAGGTGATGCAGATACGCAACAACTACGACAAAGATGTGTATAACGGCGATATTGGCAAAATTCTGGAGGTCAATATGGAGGACAGGACACTTACCGTGCTCTTTGACAACAGAAGAATAGAATATGAAGATACGGACTTGGATGAACTGACATTGGCATACGCCACGACCATACATAAGTCGCAAGGCTCAGAATACCCCGTCGTGGTCATCCCCATCCTGATGACCCACTTCATGATGCTGCAACGCAACCTTGTATATACTGGCATCACCAGGGCCAAGAAAATATGCATCATCGTAGGTACAACAAAGGCTCTCGCATACTCCATCCATAACCAGGTGGTTCTGAGACGGAACACCCGTCTCAAGGAGCGGCTCCAGGCATAGCTCAAAAAATGGCATTATGCCAATCCTCATAATTTGTTAAAAACCTGTTTTTTTACAACTATTAACAGGGGGCCATTTGATAAGGTACAACATTTTTATGTACTTTTGTTCCGCAACTTCAATGTTGCATTTTGTGTCCTTTATGGGCAATGTACAGTCCGTTTGATAGTCGTTCCTGAACAGGGAACACTATGCAAGCATCGCACACAACGTATGTTGTTTGAATAATCAGAGTTGTTCAACAAGCACATCCAATTGTCTACATTTACTGGCAATTGCGAGGTGTGAACGGCTTCTGTCTTTAATTCGTTAGCGGGCAAACTTAACATTCAAACAACATGAAACAATTCCGACTTGTTATGAGTGCGGTAGCACTCGTCTTTGCCACGGCAATGTATGCTGCCGTAGGCGACACTTTCACTATCAATGACCTGACTTATACAGTCCTGACAGAGGAAGCAGCCAGTTCCACCGGCACGGTGTCCGTCAAGGCGGCCAACACATCCATTTCGGGCGCGGTGGTGATACCCGAAACCGTCACGAATGGCGGTTTCTCCTACACCGTGACGGCCTTCGCATCGAGGGCTTTCCGCACCTGTGAGGAAATCACCTCCGTCTCTGTCCCCAACACCTTGACCAACTGGGACACCGACCGTATTTTCAGCACCTGCACGAAACTCGTGGACGTGAACATCCCCGAAGGGGTGACCGTCATGCAGATGTCCACCTTCAACACTTGTCCAAGCCTGGGGCATATCACTCTGCCGCAGTCGCTTGGAAACCTGCCTGGCGCGATGTTCTTTGCAGCGCATGTCCAGAGGTTGACCATAAAAAACCCCAACACGACGTTCAATGGCTCGAACGGCTACGGTGACGTTTTTGATGTCTATTCCTGCGTCGATACGCTGGAGTTCAATCCTGCATATAACCTCTATAATGTATGGCATTATGGCAAACGGGGTACCCGTGGCGTGCGTGTCAAGTGCTTCGACTATCCGGAGGACAACCCTTTCTTTACGGTGGTGGACGGCAACCATGTCTACAACAAAGACATGACCATCCTCTATCAGTGTGGCGGCATCTATGAGGAGTATGTGGCTCCGGCTTCCTTGGAGATGGTGTTCGAGGATGCTTTCAAGAATGACTCTGCTCTTGTGAGGGTAGATCTTTCCAATAGCAAGGTGAGTGTCATCGACGAGGGCGGCTTCTGCATGTGTCCTAACCTCACCACGATGGTTTGGAGCGACTGCATTGAGAGCTTGGGTTACTGTGCCTTCAGCAGGTCGCCGAACCTCGAATTCACCATTCCTTCCACGTTGAAGGTTCTTGGCGAAAGTGCCTTTGCGCAGAACAAGACCATCCGTCATCTGCTTGTGCCCAACTTCATCGAGGGTTGGTCAACATTTGCGAAGAACAACCCCACCAAGGACGGCATTCCTTATGAGTCGCAGCAGTTCTCCAGCGGGGTATATGAGGATATTCGCTGGGAGGCAGGCATCACCAAGATAACGGAAGGTCAGGTGCAGTTGTGCAAGGAATTGCGGACGCTCTACATCCCCAACAGCGTGAAGACGATACAGGCTGGTGCGTTCCAGAGCTGTGACAAACTAACGCACATCACGCTACCGTCATACCTTGACTCCATCTTTGAAACGGCGAAATGCAAGTTCGCCACCCCAAAATATCGCATCATCGACAACAATCCCAAGATTACGGAAATCACCATTCCGGCCTACGTTCGTTTCGTTAGGGAGATCCAACAGAAGAAGAGTAATAACAACCTCCTGTCAATCTTCGTGATGGGTGACACCATTCCACTATCACACGAAAAGGATAACTATCAGCAGTCGGTCAATGGCAAAGGAGAGCCTATCACCATCTATGTGAAGAAGTCGGTCTATGACGCACACTATCCCACGGGGAAATGGTCGGATGAATGGACGTTTGACTACGGCACTACCACCAAGACCAACTCGGTGGAGTTCGATGTTTCCTACGAGGTGCCGGTGACGATGGCCAATGCACAGGGCGAGGGCATCATCTACAAGACGTTGTGTCGTGACTTCGATGTGGACCTGCGCCATACCAACGACAACCTGCCGGAGGGTGTGGAACCGCTCCGTGCCTATCTGGTGGATGATGTGGACGGTGAGCTGCGTATGGTGTTCCTCAATGAGATCAAGTACATTCCCTCTCGCCTGAAAGCCAACGTGGAGGGTTATGAGGATGTGGACGAGTATGTGGGCGTGGTGCTGAAAGGTACGCCTGGTTATACCTATTACTATCGTATCGGTGAGAATGACTACACACAGGGGGCTTCCGGCCAGTGGCTGATGGAACAGGCGATGGCGGCCTCCGGCTCGACCCAGACCAACAACCTCATGTCGGGTTGGGCACACGATGACCGTTTCATCCCCACCACGGAAACGGATGAGGAGACGGGCGGCACTATCGTGAACTATGGTTTGAACCACAACCGCTTCAAGATTTACAGCAACGAGGGCTGGCTGACTTACAACAAGTCGTTCCTCCAACTGCCCAAGAGCGTGTCGGATGCCATCGAGCGCAACAGTGACGGCTATGCCAACCTGACGCTGATGTTCAACAACAGCGATGGCACAACCGATTGTATCTCTGCTACGGAGTTCACCCGAAACGCTGAAAATGACATTTTCTATAACCCATACGGACAGCGGGTGAAATCCGATGTCAAGGGCATCGTCATCCACAACGGACGTAAGATGATTAACAAATGACATTTTCCTTGTCGTCATTCATATCTAGTCTATGATTCTGCCATTTGTACAGAGGGTAATCCAATTTCCCTCTGCATTGGCAGAAGAAGACGTCCTCTTTTTTCTACGATATTACCAAAACATATTACAACTCAAACATCATGAACAACTTCCGACTTTTATCAAGTGCCATAGCACTTATCTTCACCACGGCCATCAACGCCGACGTGGGTGATACTTTTACTGACAATTCCTGTCAATACAGGATTTTGAGCGATACGACAGTAGCATTCAAAGGGGTGGATGCTGATGTTACCGATGTGACCATCCCTGCCTCTGTGACGAACGACGGTGTTTCCTACCAAGTGACCGAGATAGCCGACTCCGCTTTCTTCGACAACACTGTCATCCAAAACGTGGTCATCTCCGAGGGCTTGACCAAGATTGGCATCCGTGTTTTTTACAACAACACAAGCCTGAAAACCGCATCTGTTCCCCAGTCTATCACCTCGATAGGCAGGAATCTCTTCTATGGCTGCACAAGCCTTGAAAGCGTGGAGTTCCTCCCCAGAATCACAGCCCTGCCTATCTCCTGCTTCAACAGATGCCAATCCCTAAAAGAGATAACCTTGCCGAACACGATAAGCTCGCTCGGTGAAAGTGCTTTCTATGGCTGCTCCAGTCTGGAGATGGTGTATATGTCTGACAAGGTCACCAGTATTCCTTCTGACTGTTTCTATAACCTTCCGAAGCTGAAAGAGATTGTCTTTTCGCCCAACTCTAAACTGAAGACCATCAATACAAGGGCATTGAACACCCTTCCCTCTTTGGAAAGACTCAGTTTCCCAAGCTCTCTCACTAATTTCAAGTACCCTGCCACAAATGCGAACAGTACCGACGGCCCCATCGTCTTCTGTCCGAAACTGATGGAAATCAACATCGACAACGCCAAATACAAGTCTTTCGACGGTGTGGTGTATTCTCCAGACAAGACCACGTTGTACTTTATCCCAGGCGGCTTCGAGACCTACACGATAGATGAGAACACAAAGACCATAGCTGGATATGCATGCGTGGGAGGAAGCCTGAAGACCATCAATTTCCCGGAGAACCTAGAGACCATCGGACGGTTCTCCTTCAGCTGCTGCAAGAGTCTGGGCAATCTGGTGTTCCCTGTGAACCTGGTCACCATCAAGAACAACGCCTTTTATAGCTGCCACAACCTAGGGCCACTCACCTTCCCAGAGGGTAGTAAACTGAAAACTATTGAAAACTGGGCGTTTTGTCTGGGCGGTGTCAGCGGTGCGCTGACCTTCCCCGAAGGTTTGGAAACAATAGGTTATTATGCTTTCCATGCGTCCAACTGGAGTTACGGGAATTATGGGAGATACAACGAGGGGAGCTACGCTGTTCATCAGAGATACGGCAGCATCCCGAAAGTCATCTTCCCTGCTTCCTTGAAGAGAATCGAATACCAGGCTTTCTTCGCCTGTGACATGGACAGCGTGTTCCTGAACGACGGATTGGAGTTTCTTGGCGACGGAGCGTTCAGCTGCTGCGAAAACCTGAAATACGCATACGTTCCGAAAACCGTGATCGAAACGGACGTGACGGGCATGAAGCCCGGCATCTTCCACCGATGCGAGAATCTGACAAAAGTGGACTGGTATGCGCCTATCCTGCCGCAGGGTCTGGTGTCAAGCTGCTACAGCCTTCCCTTGTTCACCATTCCTGACTATGTGGAGGAGGTCGGAGCACAGGCTTTCTCCTACTGTACAAGCATCAGGCTGATAAAGATACCAAACTCCGTAAAGACCATTGGCAAACAGGCGTTCCAAAACTGTACGCTCTTCACCCATGTCACTCTTCCTTCGCACCTCGACAGTTATGTGGAGGGCATGATCCACAAGGATGACAAGATATATGAGTACACCATCCCTGCCAACATAACCACGCCGGGTATGGTGGGGTGCAGCACTTCCACCAGCATCGTCGGGTGGAACTACAACAAGCTGCTCAACATCTTCATCATGGATGACGAGATTCCTGACACGCTAAAGAGGACGAGTGTCTATAGAAGCAACAAGATGGACACCTACAACAGGACCACTTTCTTCGTCAAGCCGTCTGTCTATCATGAGAAATATCCCGATGGGAAATGGTCGGGAACATATATCCAGGATCCGAGATATACGTCTATGAACAAGCCTGTCGATTTTGACCATGACGTTTCTTATAAGATTCCCGTGACGATGAAGAATGCGTCAGGAACTCCTATCAAATACAAGACGCTGTGCCGTGACTTCGACGTGGACTTCACGCATACCAATGAAAACCTGCCGGAGGGTGTTGAGCCGCTTCGGGCATATGTGGTGGACGATGTTGCTGGCGAACTGCGCATGGTGTTCCTCAATGAAATTAAATATATCCCGTCCCGTTTGAAAGCCAACGTGACAGATGAGGAAGGCAACCTCTACCCAGGTGTGGATGAGTATGTCGGTATTGTCCTACGCGGTACACCGGGCTATACATACTACTATGAGATAGGTGAGCATGACTACACCCAGGGTGCGGAAGGCCAATGGCTGATGGATGATGCCATGGCTTATACCGGAAACTCGTTCGGAGCAAATATGATGGCTGGTGATGCCAACGATGACTTCTATGTATATCAGACCGTCACCGACGAAAACGACAACGAGATAGTCAACTATGGATTGAACAACAATAAATTCAAAATCTACTCCAAGGACGGTTGGCTTACCTACAACAAGTCTTACCTCCAGCTGCCCAAAAGCGTTTCGGATGCCATTGAACGTAATAGTGAGGAAGAAGCGAATCTGACACTGGTCTTTGAGAATGCCGACGGCACAACAGATAGGATATCCTCTGTAGAATTCACCCGCAATGCGGAATCTGACATCTTCTACAATCCTTATGGACAGCGTGTTAAGTCTGATGCCAAGGGCATTATCATCCATAATGGACGCAAGTATATAAATAGAAAGTGATATTTGGTGTTTTGTATGTTTAATCCGTTAACATGAAAGTCGGATGCTCATGTGAATGAGTTACATGCCTATGAGCGGAGTGGGAGAGTTTCTCCCATCCGCTTAGGCAACACTTACTCGATCAACAAGTAGTTGACATTATTACTTACAAGGGGTGGGGGAGAGACTGCCGTCTTTCTTTCCCACCCTCTTCTTTTTCTTCTAAACATCCATTCCCGTCCATCTGTGGTCATTACTTCGCAAAGATAAACGGCCACTCGCTCCCAACCTCGGCTTTCACGGTTTTCTTCCCTCTTGATTTCTCCCATTGGAGAAACCCTGGACTTCCCATCAAGAAAACCGCGAACCTTCCGATGTCTCACACTCCTTGCCATCTTTGTATAGCGGCGTAATAACAACTACTGGACGTTATAGCTGCGTGGCAGCGAAACGAAAGGGAAATCAATAATAACCAACTTTACATTAACATTATGCACGCTAAAGTATTTCAAATTACAAGTGAGAGAGTGGATAAAGAGAACACCCTCAATGAGGACACGCTGACACAAGGTGACGGCAGTTTCTATGATTATTGCTCCGAGATAACCCCAGAGTTCAGAAAGGCGATGATTGTCATTCTCGTGAATGAAATCCTGCCCAAAGGGATGTTCACCCTCATAGAGGATGATGAAATCGTCTATAATGGCGGTAGTGAGGAATGGAAGGCTGAATGGGTGAAAGCCATCCACGACAAGGCCGGGAACGTGACCACCGAGAACGTGATGGACTGGATAGGCCCGACCTACCAACTTGAAAAGGAGTTGAAGAACCCGCTCCACACCGACAGCCAATTCTACCTCTCAGATGAAACCTACCAATCCTATGCTGAACAATCGACACAGCTGATGGAAATGGTCTGCTCCCTGCCCGTTGGCACTCACCTCTACATAGGTGGAGTAATAGACTTCCACTTTTAAGAACCACATGGGGGAGGGCACCCCCTCCCTCCTTTCACAAAATACATCAAAGGATATGAACACGACAACAACAATTTTGGGCTTCGACATCAAGAACAGCAATCCCTCAATCCTCATGACAGACATCATCATCGAGACATCCAAAGACCGGAAGGAAATGACCGTTCCCCTTGACATGGACTATATGGGCATCGACGAGGACACGGACTTCGACATGTCGCTCTCCAAAGACTTCATGCGCGAGGTGGAGATATTCTACAACGAGAAAGGACACCTTCCGACAGCCGGTGAACTGAAAAGGCTTGTGGAGCAATACGACTACGGCTGCCATCCCGCCCCTGACGGTGACCTTGAGCGGTACTTCCTGCAATGTGAGATTGACGAGGTGACAGCTGACTGCAACATCGGATTCTAACACAAACCAATGAAATAACCAAAACCATGAACCAATGAAAACAAAACAACAACTCGAAATGCTCGCTGCTGAGATAGGCGAGGCAATACGCAATTACCACAAGGCGGTGGAAGAAAACCTTTTGGAACTCGGACACCCGGTGTGTGTGCAGGACGAGGGGAGTGACAGTCTCGGTATCCCTATCGATGTGATGTATGACAACCGCATCTTCCATTATGTCATCGACCAAATCAAATGTGAACAATCTTGTTCAACAAAAGTACATTTCATCAAATGTGACTATGAAGAGAGAGAAGGATGGATGTTCTTGTATGAACTGGGTGATTCCATCGATTATGTGCTGGAAGCAATCCAGTGGATTGACGGCAGCAGACTGAAGACTGTGGATGGGGACGTTTGGGAGGGAACCGCCAACGAAATCTACTCTTTCTGCTCGTCTGAAATCACCCTCTACTTCATCCATCAAGATGGACGTATCGAGGATGTGGACTGGCATGAGACAATAGATGATTTCATGGATGCACAAGGTGTCTTCGCCATCGAAGCAGACAAATATGACTTGGCCATCCAACAAATCGAACAGCACTACAAGGAGAGTGAAGGATAGTCTCTCTTCCCTGACACAAGACTCCTCTATAGACCACTATAGGGGAGTTTTCATCTTAACTGTTTTCTGACTCAGGAAACGATGCACCAGAACCTAAACTCCTCCAGCTCAGGCACATCATTTGTAGTCTATAACGTGATATTTTATTGATTAATCAATAAAAACACCCTCAAAATATCATGGTTAGAATATTTTTTGCAGATTTAGCATTTTTTTCTTTCAAAAATGGTGGGGTTCTAAATAATTTGCTTAAATTTGCAGCCGTAAAAGACGAAATAAGAAGTAACGTCCACTGACTCCGAATCCTGGAAAATTCACAACGTCAATACGGACTTACAACTGACAACATAGGCAAGCGTCGGGAAAAATGTATCCTGTCGCAGCAAATGATTGTGTAGGTGTGTAGTCACTGGTATTGAAGGGGTTTTTCCAGGCCCAGAGAGTCAGTCAGGGATGATAGCCTACACTTTTTTGTGTCCCTTTCCCTCGTTCCTTCATCAACAACCATAAAGATGCATACAAACCATCGTTCTGCTGCTTGCCCTGCCCGTCCCATCCTGTCGGGCGACCAGAGATGAAACAATAAAACAAACAATAATATGTCATTTGGTTACGTTATAGCCGGAATCCTCATTGTCTACGCATTATATTACGTAGTCCTCATCTTGTTGGACTTGCACAAGGTGTCCAAGGAGGACATGGGCAAGGCTGAAGAAGAGGAAGTGGACATCGATGAGATTGCCAGTGTGGTGATAAAGACACAAGAGGTCAAACAAGACTCATACTCGGATTACGTACCTTATACAAAAGAAGAGGAAGTGGAGGGGAAAATCGAGAGCGTGGGTATCATGACGTCCTCAGAGATAGAGAATCTCATCAAGAACCCGGATAATCCTAACAATCCATTTGCTCCATACAAAGTCGCATGCTATTTTTGAGATGTCTCTCATAACTTGAAATGACTCTCATACCTAAGAATGACTCTCCAAATTGGATGTGTACGGCAGTGGGCTCTACTTGTGGGTGGAAAACCACTTCCAGACCCATTGCCTTACTAAAGACACAAAGACAAGACTTGGTTTTTTGGATTTGCCATAATATATAGATTTCTTTAATACTTTGATTTAACTTTAAGGATGCACATCAAGAACAGCCGTTCATAACGGACGGTATTCTGACAAACATCATTTCTTTAATTCTTTCGGATTTCTTAAGGATGCGCGTTCTGGCTCACAGAACGACTCCCCGGCGAGACTGCTCATTCACGAATGAGAAGATGCTTGCCGCGGTGTTGTGACCTGCAACCATATGGCTGCCACACCGTATCAATTCTTTACTTCGTTAGCGGAACTAACTAAAAAAGAATTACTGAAATGAACAAACTCCATATTTTCATCAATACGATGAGAAGCGGTGTGAAGACGGCTTTCTCCAAGGCTGCTGCCAGGAGAACGCTCTTGCTCGCAATAGCAGTGATCTGCACCGTTTCTCCTGCTCTCGCAGCCGATGGTATCGCTGGCAAGCTTACTGAGATCGGTGCTAACTTCAAGGGATACGTGGAACCTGTGCGTAACATCGTTTACGCTCTGGCCGCCATCTGCGCAGTCATCGGTGCCTTCACTATCTACTTCAAAATGACTAATGGCGAGCAAGATGTGAAGAAGACTATTATAATTTAGTTAATAAACGTGAAGGGAATTAAAGTAATTCAATTGATTTCATTTTATCAAATACCTTAAAATCAGTTAAATATCAAAAATGTTCAATCAGGGTAAATCTCATTCAATTTACAATTATTTACGGAAATGCACAATAATTAAGTTAAATCATTCCGCCAATTTGCAGGTTAGCGGAACGAATCGGACTTGTTGAAATGTCAGGAAACATCTATATTTGGCGTAGGTTTTATTCACTTTTAAAGACAAGAACTATGAAGTTAAAATTTTATCAAAAAGTGTCGGCGAAGCGTGGTGACAAGGTTTCCACGGCCACCATCTACGTGCGTTTCACAATCGGGCATAAGGTTGACACCTCATGCCGATTGCCGTATTCCATCAACGCCAACTACTGGGATGACAAGAAAGAGTGCGTCAAACTGAGAGCAGCCGTCGATGATCATTTGAGAAACGAGATCAACGGCAAAATCGCTGAGCTGCGTGTCCATCTTCAGCGAGAGTTTGCCACGGGCAACATCTTCGACTACAAAGGATGGCTGAAAACACAAGTCCAATCGTTCTTCGGCATCATGGAAGTAACCAGGGAGAACAAGATTGTTGATATGTCGAAGGGTGACGCTTTCTTTTCACTCTATGACAAGTTCCTGAAGCAACGTGTATGCACCAAGACCCGGCTGCAGCACTTTATTTCCCTACGTGAGCGGCTTCTTCGCTTCAAGGTCTATAAGGTGATGGTCAAGAAAGACTCTCTTTTCACTCTCAATGTCCATACCTTTTCCAATGACCTATTCATCGAGTTCAGCAACTACCTCAGAGATGAGTATTCTATGATAGATATTTACCCGGTCATCTTCAAGGCCGTGCCATACTCAAAGTACTACAAACCACGCCCCATGGGTGCCAACTCTTTGTCCCACCTGCAAATCAACCTGAGAATCTTCTTCAAATGGGCTTATGCCAACGAGTTCACCCAGAACCATTCCTTCATGTTGTTCGACATCAAGTCACCGCAGTATGGGACACCTTACTACCTCACCATCGAGGAGCGTGACCACCTTCTTGATTTTGTTTTCCCTGATGGTCAGTTCAAGGAGAAATACGAGATGGAGCGAGACACGTTCGTCTTCCAATGCCTTGTCGGATGCCGTATCAGCGACGAGAGGTCGTTTACCAAGGACAACATCAATAACGGCTATCTTGAATATATCCCCATCAAGACGAGACACACAAACACCCGGACTGTCAGGGTGCCGCTCGTACCCAAGGCAGCAGCCATCATCGACAAGTACAAGGATCGTGAGTTCAAGGATGGCAGACTGTTCCACTTCTACCAGTTCAGCATCTATGAGAAGGATTTGAAGGAAATCTTCAAAATCGCTGGATTGAGCCGGATGGTGACCATCTATAATGCCCAGACCGGGCAGGAGGAGCAGAAGCCGCTCCATGAGTTGGCATCTACCCACCTTGCCCGACGCACCTTCATCGGCAACTTATATAAAAAGATAAAAGACCCGAACATCATCGCTTCGATGTCAGGTCACATGGATGGCTCCAAGGCGTTTCGGCGATACCGAGCCATCGACGATGACATCAAGAGCGAGGCCATCAGGTTCCTGGAGTGAACGCCCAACACGAATACCTCCGATTTAGATATATATATAACTCAAAAAGATTGTTTTCATGGATAACACTAAATTCATCGCTCTCATGAGCGACAACAATGCCGACTTCAACATCATCGTCAGCAAGGACAACTTGAAAGCGTTTGCCGACCATCTTATCAGCCATTTCCGTTTGGAACTGGAAGCAAAGGCCGAGCAAACAAGACGGCAGCAAGACGATGACGAGACGTTTTTCTCACGGAAGGAGGCATCGGCATACCTCGGGGTATGCGAGACCACCCTCTGGAAGTGGGCAAAGCCGGATTGCGGCTACCTACTTCCAGTCAGGGTCGGTGCAAGGGTGAAGTACCGCAAGAGTGACCTGGATCGCGTCAAACTCGGCAGACAAAGGGAAGCACCTGGCTGATATTTTCAACCATGAACGTCTGAAATCATATACTTTACTATAGTTATTGTATAATTGTTTAAAATATAGCAATATGGAAAAATCTTATTTAACTAAAGAGGACATCAACAAGAACGTGTTGGTGAGTGACTTCCTCATCAGTACGGGAAGCACGTTCTTCGGCCAGGACAACAACACCCGGCAGTTCCTCATGTTCCCTGACGGCAGGGACAATCCCTATCTGATTGCATTCGTCAACATGGATCGTAACGAATGGGTATGCACCAATCCCGAGATGGGCGGTAAGGTCACCGACCTCGCCGAGAAGGTGTTTTCTCTTTCCATCGATGCCGAGTTCATGGCGAAGGCTTTACGTGTCGTTCAAATAATGAATGATATGCCAAGGCCAAGTACCTTCAAGCTGGATTCATCCGACAAGGTGCAGGTGCCCGTGGATGTCGGTGTCATCGACGATGACAAGATTCTGATTCCGTTGTTCTGCATGGGCATAAGCAAAAAGGTTGCTTATGACTACATGAGGCAGGGCACCTACAAGGGCATCAAAGACGGCAAGGAACACCACATGCTTCTTTTCCCCAACAGTAATGGCGGCTATTACAGTCTGGCAGACAACAGTTGGCGTGTCGTGGGCGAGGAAGGCATTTCGCTTTTCGGTCCAAAGGTGGACACACAGCGGCTTTGTGTATTCGACAACCCTCTCGACTTCCTTACCCTGCAGCAGAAGCGAAGCAGCATCGGCATGGATATGTTCTTCAACAACGACCGCTACCTGATCATCAACGGTGACAAGAACTTCGAGGATGCGTTGGGTCACATCGCCACACATCAGAACTACTACAGTGTGTGCTACTTCTTTCCCATCACGGACAAGGGCATCGAGAACTATTGGAAAATACATGACATTTGCCCTGAGAAAATCGTCAATTCCTCACGGCTCTACACTGGCTTCGATACCTATGCCGACTCCCTCGATTTTGACATCAGGCACCGTCGGCACGAAGGCTTTTTCTCGATGGACAGCAAGGTGAAAGCCGCAGAGGAACGGCAGAAAAGAAAAACCCAGACGGAGGCTGCAAAGATGCAGACCACTGTGCGTGATGTGCCCCAAACGGACATTGCCAAGGCCAATGCCGTACAAAAATCCGAGGGCGTGAAGAAACCTCAGGAGGTCGCCCCGGATGACAATTCACGGAAGCCAACATTCCGACGATAGGGAAAAACAACCCCGTTTCCCCTCGGAATTTCCGTGTGACGAAGCCTATGCGCCGAGTGACATCAGCGAACACCGCAAGAGGTGTCTTTGTGATACATTTCGCAATGCTCAACGTTCACTCCGACACTCTTGCCAAGGGGAAACCCCCTGGACCCCGGGTCGTTCGCTCCGCTCACTTTTTACCAAAGAATCATTTCATGATTTCCATCAAACCAACCATCAAAAGATGATTGCAAAGGTTAGGGCAACATCACGCATCACACGTGCAGTGATGTACGGACAAGATGAGCGGAAGGGAGGAGAAGTCCTCCTTTTCCGCCACATCGATATGACAGCCACCCCGGAGGAGCAGGCTGCCGATTTGATTGCCATGTCGAAGCCTTCATTCAAGGTGAAGGCATATAATTTCATCCTTTCATTCGATGACGAGGATACTGAAAAATTACGACAAATGGATGCCGAGAGTCGGTTCAAGTTCTTGCGTGAAGTCATCAAGGCGTTCATCGCCGAGATGGAAAAACGTGGCACGAACATCACCGACTGTCCCTTTGTGGTGGCTCGGCATGGCAACACCGATAACGAGCATTTCCACATGACTGTGCTCACCACCACCGTTGACGGGAAGCACATCAACGACAGCTTTATCAAGAAGAATGCCATTCGTGCCGCAGCCAAGGTGTCTGAGGACTACGGACTGAAGGCAGCACCAAAGGCATTGAGGAATGAGATAGCCCATCAGGTGGCCAGCGGCAAGCGTGATTCCGGGAGGAAGTCCACTCGGAGCGTTCGCAGCCGACAGTCGGGCACGATGGCTGACATCCAGGATCGCATGAGGCGTAGGGATGCCGTGGAAAGAGCCAATAGGCGCAAGGCGATGCTTCGCAGACTCATTGAGGAGATAGCCAAGGAGGCTACCGCCGCCGACTTCGCCAGTCGGTTGAAGGCAGAGGGCATGACCCTTTGCGAGCAGAAGAAGGGATGGGGCGTGACTGTCACCATCGAGGATGGCAAGGAGCGAACCTATACTTTCGCCCAACTGGAAGTGAACGCCGACCTGGTGACACCGTTGGTCACTCCTCCAAAGGTGGAGGTGAAACCAGCCGAGGAACGCAAGGAGCCGGAACGGAAACGAATTATTCCTTCTCCCTCTCGTTCCATCCTCAATGCTGCCAAGAGGATAATCAGGCCGCTCAACGTTCGTGGCGAACAGTCAGGTGGACAGTCAAGGGAGGATGAAATCTCCAAGGGCAACTATGAGGATCCCGACGAGCCACGCCGGGGCGGTGGCATGAAGCGATGACAGTATTCACTTGAACAGTCTTTGATATATGACAAGAAACAAAAATCCGTCGGCACTCGCCAACTGGCAGTCCGACAACAAGAAGGACAAGCCGAACCGCTCGGAGTACATCATCTTCCGCGTCACCTCTGACGAGAAGATGGCCATACTGTCCTATGCCAATCGATACGGCCACTCACCGAGTGACTATTGCCGCAAGTGCTGCCTGAAACGGAAGATGGTGAACATGAGCGACGAAGCGAGAAAGGAAAGACGTATATTCATACAAATGGCCAACAACTGGAACCAGATAGCACGCCACTTCAATACCGAGGGTGCCAACCCTGACACGATGGCTGAGCTGGATCAGTTCCTGGCCGACATTAAAAGACATAAACAGATATGAGTAAAACTCGCAAATTCCAGGACTATGCCGAGGACATGGATTCCTCGGAGTCCGATGAAATGGTGCCGCAGACGCTGGATGACAGCATCCCCGACACCTCAGACCTGGCCGAAGCCACCAAGAAACTGGAGGCTACGGCAGCTATTCTGAATGAAAAGGCCGACACCATCGGTGTCACCATCGACGGTATCGGACGATGGCTTCTCAACGAGGATGGCACCATCCGTGACTTCACCAACGTGAAGCTGATGAATGACATTGGCAAGAAGGTGGATGATGGGCTGTCTGCGATGAACGCCAATGCCACGAACATTGAGGAGAGCATCAAGAATATGCCAACACAAATCGATGCCACTTTTTCAGCTTCTGCCTTCGCAGCCATCTACAGACTCAACAAGAATCTTCGTTTGGAGCGTATCATCTTCATCGTCGCAGCGGTAATCGTTGCTGCCATCGCTGCCTTCACCTTCTACAAAGAATCTGCCGTGAGTGAACGGTCAGAGAAATTGTCCCGATGGTATGAGGAAAACAACGAGGCCATCCTTTTCGGAAGATACCTGAGAGTGAATGAGAACGACCGTTGGAGATTCTGGCATGACAAATGGGTCAACGACCCTGGCCTGAAAGAGGATATGAGCGACTACTTCCTCATGGAGGAGTTGAAGGAGAAAAGGAAAAAATGATTTGTTCGCAGGGTTCATTCTTGTTCAAGCCCAGCAACGGCAGTAATGGCTGTTGCTGGGCTTCTTTCCATGGATTGTGTGAACAATAAACCTACTGACCTTTGGTATATCTGCAAAGAATCAGTGGATATACCTATTTAATTATCAATTTTGATATGAATATTTTTATCCTTATACTAATCTTAAGACTCTATCCATTCTTTTAATATTGACTTTAGTATAGATTTACCTATGACTGTGTATTTTGCCATCCAATCATAATCTATGGAATCATCCTCTTTAACAGGCAGCAATAAATCTGAGTTTAAAAACTCTTTTTGTATATCTCTTACAAGATACGGTGATAGCTTTTGGGTTAAACCATTTAATACTGTCTGCAAGTATATTTTTGCATTTTCAGGAACATCATCTTTACATTCTATGATTTTCACAAACTGACCTGCATACCATTCTCTTTGACGATAAAAGAATATCTTTTGCATCAAACCTAAACTAAATGTTCCTGCAGGTTGCTTACCTGCATCAGAGATGAATCCAGTCACATCACAAATACCAAGGTTTTCAGATGTTCTTGTAATATAGTCATAAGTATCATCTCCGTCTTCATAGTCTTCCAAGTCTCCTTTGTCGTAACTTGGTGTGGCATTTTTTATAGTGAACACCTCGCTTGCCTTAATGTTTTTAAAAGCATACGGTTTGTTTATGCTTTCGCTTATTCTAAGTTCTGCAATCTCCATTTTCTTAGAAAGATTCCAGCTTATAAACCCTTTCAAAGTATGGGCATAATCAGTTTCTTTGGGAACTGTGGCTACTTCAATGTGTCTGTCGGCATTCCAGTCATTACCATCTTCTGTTATAGTTCCCTCAGCGTATGTATGCTCAATATCCCACAAATCTTTATGAAAATTTGGATTATTTACACAATTCTTTCCTAATTTGAAAATCAAATACAAATCTTGATATCTCTCGGTTGGATGGTCGATTTCTTTTATGCATCTTTCCGTCCTTTTATAGCCATCGTTTCTAAAATCAATAAACTTTACTATGTCATAATCAAAGTTGTGCGGTGTTCCTGACTTGAAAACATAGATACTCGTTTGTACAATTGCATTTGGTACAAACAAATCCCCAGGCATTTTTATGCTTGCAATCATCGTATGTTTTGACAAAATCCTTTTTGTTGTTGCGACAGCCTTTCCTGATCCTGCCGAATCTTGTACAATAACTGCCCCCAGTCCACCAGGTTCCATGTGGTCTAAGCCAAATTCAAAGAAAGGCAAACCAAAATCTTCATATGAAAACGGTGGATTGAGTAACAATTTGTTTGCAGCAAAAGTGGTAAATATTTCTGGTGGTGTAGTAAATGTATCCGCTTTTCTAATGTTAGAACTACCATCACCCCTTAAAAGCATATTAGAGGCAGCAAGTGTGTACATTTTAGCATCGACTTCAACACCAAGGAGTTGATTTTCCTTAATATTTCGTATCTTATCATTTGCTATGGTAGTGTTTTTACCAAGTTGGTTGTTCGCATCAGTAACCATAAAATCCATAGCAGCAACAAGGAATGCTGCCGAACCCGTTGCCAAATCCATAACTTTAGAATCCTTGTTAACATCAAGAATCCTTGCCATAAGGTTTGTTATATAAGGAGGTGTCAACACCTTACCCAAGGATGCCCCATCGCTCAATGCGTATTTGAGGAATGTTGAGTACATTTCTGCCATTATATCTAAAGCACCTTGTGTAAGGTCGATTTCCAGAAATACATATTGATACAAGAAACAAAAAACTTGCTTTGTTATTGAGGTTTTGGTTGCAAGCAATTCCCCTACCAACTTGTCAACCTTTATCAATACATCACGTCCAGGATCCAAGGAGATTGAGTTTTTGAACTGTTCAATCATAATTTCTTTTTTCTCTGGCTTTATCTTTTTCTGACCAAGGTATTCTTCAAGATGATTTATTATGAGGACACTATCTCTTTTTTGAGTAGTCTGAATGCCCTTCAAATCATCAGGTGTAAGACCGACATCAATAACATTCCCATTCTCATCTTTAACATCTTGCATGGACAACAACATGCCTGATACATAAACAACTCTTTGTTCTGTACCAATATTGAAGTTGTTCATAAGTTTGTTAAGTTTTTTTGCTTGTCTGAGGATGTCAGCCCTTGTTCGTATGATAATCTTATGACGCTCTTCCTCTGTTATTTTAGCATCATCGAGAAATGCTGAAAAGCTTTTTTCGTTTTGAAGAAAATTCAAGTTCGTGTATTTTATCATTTTCTTAGGGGGTATTGTCGCAGAAAAGACATAATACACGGATATTTTAATTTCTTCTTCACTTTCGCCAGATATACCAATAGCAACTACTTCATCATATTTCTTAGATGCTATCATATTTTTAGCATAATAGATGGCACCATTTACTGCATAGCTTCTTACAGAAGCATCATCCATCTTTATACCCATATTGGATATTGCAGCATGCTTACTATTGCTAAGTTTGTTTTCTATGACAACGGGAACTTTGTATTTCTCAGATGTAAAATCAGGTATGCCAAAATTGGTTTTGCTTTGAGTCTTCGCAGAACCTTTCAATGACTCTTTCATATAATCGGACATACTTGATTTTTCATTATAGTCTTGTAATTTCTTTAAACCAAGACCACTTAATGCGGCTTTTACGTAGTCGTCCACATCACTTTCAAGCGTGAATTTTATAGCCATAATATTATTATTTTACGGTTTTGTTAAGAAGATCCTTTACATCAACATTAAGGAGTCTTGCAATCTTATCCAGAGTGTTCAAATCAGGTTGAACACTATTACTGCACCATTTACTTACAGTACACGCAGACTTTCCAACTTGCTCAGCTAACCACTTACTGGTTTTTTCTTGTTCTGCAAGGACTGCCTTAATTCGATTTAACTTTGCCATAATATTATATAAAGATAAAGTTTGGTGCAAAGATAATTTATTTCCATGAAATAGACGATTTTTATCTAACAAATATCTGACATAATATTGCATCGATTATGCTACCAAAGGCGGAAAGCCCAATAAATTCAGGGTCTCCGCCTTTTCTTTTTCCCTATTGTTCCGCTATTTTCCCGACAGCCTGCAAAATCAGGATCAAAATGTTCTAATAAAAGCCCAAATGGAAAAGAATAAAGATATGATAGATATGCCTATAGTAATCCATCCTCTTAAATTATCTTGTTTGGAATATTGCATGGTTTGTTTTGAATACTGGAGAGTCATTTCGCTATTGTCCAAATCTTTCAATTTTGACTCACATTCATTACGTAAAACTTGTAATTCTCCTTTATTATTAACAAACCAACCATCAAATGTTGATTCTATACAGGATCTTTGTATAAGTTGATCCATAATGGCCTGGCCATGTTCGGGGGATAATTCATCGAATATATCGTCAGGATTACAGCCATCCTTTTCTTTAATCTCATCTATTACTTTGATAACATCAACAAAATATTCTCTCGTTGCTTTCATATGAATTATGTTTGACATTGTATTTGCAAAGATACTTATTTTTAATGTACATTTGCTTGTTGTCAATTTCTTTTTATCTCGAAATGTTAAAAATCTCATTTTCCCTCTCGTTATCCATCACCCCTAAAGGTTATAGGCGTGAAGGATGATAAAACCAGGTAAATGACATTTTACCCCCTTTTCCCCTGAGTAAAACGGAGTAAATGTTGTAATCTTTTATTCCCATTGAAATTGCTTCACTTTTCACATAGGGCGAGAAAATGGCGGACTAAGAGTAAATGAAATTGCTGCAAATCCTTGATTTAACGACATTTAAGAATAATTAGCATAATCAGAAGACCATCATGCTGACCGTAGGTGGATGCGCTGGCCTCGTGGCCCTCGCTACCGCCTTGCCCGCGATGTTCGACTGAAGTCTTTACTTCCAAGGGTTTCTTCATAGAAAGAGACCCTTGGATGCTTCAAACTTTACACACCAATGGACAAGCATTTTCCATCGTTCCCTATACTGGTGGGACTACAGAAACCACTTGAGTTCAAAGGCATCAGAGGCAGGTTCCTCGGATGGATGGCAGGTATCGTCGGCGTTGCCATGATGGGTACGCTCATACTGCTGACAACGACGAACTTTCTCGTTGCCATGCTCTTTCTCCTGGTGGTCGTGGCTACCGGGTACCTGATTATCAAAACCAAACAGAAACAAGGTCTTCACAACAAGAAGAAATGCCGGGACCGACTCGTTTACCACAACATCTTCATGATAAAGCGATAGGCTTCCTGCTCATACCAACAACAGACCTCAACCGACACAAGACAACACTACCCTCAACCAACACAACAAAGACTTTAACTGAAATCCAAGAAGACAAATGGGCAAGACAAAGAGGATAAAGGTTTTCGACAACATTTACTCGTCACTCTGCGATGAGTATGATGAGAAGGGGAACTTTCTCAATACGGTGCTGTATGACCAATACGGCAACTACTCCGTTGTCATCAAAACCGTCAACCCCGTCATGCAGTTTTGCACCAATATAGAGAAATACTATGACTTCCACAGTGTCTATATGAACATTCTCCAGACTCTGGGGGAGGATACCTGCCTTCAGAAGCAGGATGTCTTCTGCAAACAGCTTTTCCATCATGACTGCGATGAGAAAACGGAATTCCTCTCAAAGGCGTACTTCGACTACTACGAGGGAAGACCCTACGTGGAGATAACGACATACCTGATCATCTCTCAGGAGACAAAGAAGAAATTCGATGCCAAGAAATGGGAATCCTTCCACCTGAAAGTACAGAAGGTGATAGAGATTCTCAAAGACCAGAGACTGGACTTCCATGTGCTGAACAAAGAGGAAATAAAAGAATATGTCCATCGCTACGTGGCCTTCAACTTCCAGAAAGGGCCTGTCTCGATGACCAACTTCAAATGCTCTGACGACTATCTGAAGATCAATGGCGACACCATCGTCAAAGGGTTCTCGGTGATAGACGTGGATGCCCCTGCCTTGCCGACACAGGTGCAGCCATATCATAACCGTATCGTCAACGGTTTCCCGATACCGGTGGACCTGTTCGCGTTCTTCACGGAATGTCCGTACGCACAGTGCATCGTGTACAACCAGGTCATCATGATTCCCAGACAACGACCTGAAGTAAGACGGCTGATGGCCAAGCAGAAAAGACATGAGTCCATGCCTGACCCGTCAAACCGAGTGGCCGTTGAGGACATACAAAAGGTGACAGAACTGGTGCAGCGGGAGAACAAGGTGCTTTGCTACTGCAACTTCTCCTTCTTCGTGAGCATGGATTAGACACACGTCAACGAGGTGTCCAGCTACCTTGAGACACGTATGTATGAGTGTGGCATCGGCATATCCAAGAGCACCTTCAACCAGCTGGAGATGTTCAGGGCTTCCTTCCCTGGAAACGCCTTTGAACTGAACCCGGAATATGACCGCTTCCTGACCATACTCGATGCTGCTGCGTGCTTCCTGTTCAAGGAATATGTCAAGCAGTCTGAGACGACACCGCTGAAAGTGTACTACACCGACAGACACGGGGTACCCATCGCCATAGACTTCACTGGAAAAGAGGGGAGTGTCAAGTACACGGACAACTCGAACTTCTTTTGCCTGGGCCCAAGCGGGAGCGGCAAATCCTTCCACATGAATAGCGTGGTCAGGCAGCTCATAGAACAGGGAACGGACGTGGTGATGGTGGATACAGGCGACTCCTACGAGGGGATATGCGGGTACTTCGACGGCACGTATATATCGTACTCCAAGGAACACCCCATCTCCATGAACCCATTCAAAATTACCCATCTGGAATATGAGGAGGGCTTCAAAGAGAAGAAGAACTTCCTCAAGTCGCTCATCATCCTGATATGGAAAGGCTCTAGCGCGGAGATGACAGGGGTGGAGGAACGTGTCATCGACCTGCTTCTGGAGGAGTACTACCAGCAGTATTTCCATCCGTTCACCAAATTTACCCCGGAGGAGAGGAAAGCCATGCGCACGGAGCTGATGATAGAGGCGAAGGCGACGGGTGACTACCAGCAATGGCGTGAGGAGGTGGAACGCAACGCTCCTGACCTGCTACAGGAGGATATTGATGACCTGATAGAGAGGAACGCAAACTCTGACGAGAAATGGGAAGAGGAGAAGAAAGACACGCCCGTTGACTTGCAGAAAGACATCGAGGACGTAACCGAAAAGGATAAGAAAAGAAAGGAAAGGGAGAGGGCCAAACGCCTCGTTTCACATATGTATGCGGTCATTCGTGACTCCGCAGCAACGGAGGGGGAGAAGTCAACCGCGAACGCACAGATCATGCGACTGACCCCGAAAATCATGGAGGGGAACTACCTGATCAAAATCGACAAACAGATAGATGAGATGGAACGGGATAAGAGGGCGGTAAAGGTGACCTCACTCTCCTTCAACACCTTCTATGAGTTTGCCATGCAGCGCATACCGACCATCTGCCGGGAGAACAAGATAGAGTTCGAAAGAAACGTGTTCAAGTTCGTGCTCAAACAGTTCTACAAGGGTGGGGAACTGGAATACACGCTCAACAATGACATGGACAACTCGCTCTTTGACGAGCGGTTCATTGTCTTCGAGATAGACAAGATAAAAGAGGACAAACTCCTTTTCCCTATCGTAACACTCATCATCATGGACGTGTTCCTGCAGAAGATGCGACTCAAGAAAGGACGCAAGGCACTTATCATCGAGGAGGCATGGAAGGCCATCGCGTCGCCGACCATGGCGGAATACATCAAGTATCTCTATAAGACAGTACGCAAGTTCAAGGGAATAGCGGGGGTGGTGACGCAGGAGCTGAACGACGTCATCTCCTCGCCCATCGTCAAGGAGGCCATCATCTCCAACTCGGACATCAAGATTCTCCTCGACCAAGCGAAATTCAAGGATCGATACGATGACATCGCACACATCCTCGGACTGACGGAGGTGGAAAGGAAGAAAATATTCACCATCAACCGTCTCGACAACCACGAGGGACGCTCCTATTTCAAGGAGGTCTATATCGGACGAGGACAGGACGGCATCGTCCTGGGTGTGGAGGAACCGCCGGAATGCTATATGGCATATACGACGGAAAGGGACGAGAAAGAGTCTCTCAAAATCTACAAGGCGTATTACGGAAACAATACACAGAAGGCCATCACGGCATGGGGGAAGGACTACAAGCGCAAGGGATGCAAGTCTTACCTTGAGTTCGCCAGGATGGTGAACACCCATAACAAGGTGATGGAACTGTGGTGAACAAGACAATCAAAACAAAACGAGAATATGAAAACGACAATAAAAACCTTCGTCATCATCTCCATGATGCTCTTCACCACCATGGCTCATGCACAGGTGAAGGTGGAGATAGACTTGAAAAGCGCGGCACAGGTGACATACAACACCGGGGTGGCTGCGCTGCATGAGAACGCCATCAAGGATACCGTCAAGCTCTCAAGGAAGCGGAACGACAGCATCGCGGCCATGGCAACGACAATCACAGCACTCAAGACCGTATATCATAACGCAAGGAGAAATGTGACGGGGTTCAAACGCGAGTCGGCGATATACAAACAGATATACGCCAAGGCGACGGCCATCATACCCAAGGTGACCACGGCAACGACACAGGTGCTGAAGAACCCGTTGTCCGCGGGACAGACCATCGACAACATCATGAAGATACAACGGTCACTGATAAGTCTCGGACAACAGTTCTCGCAGATTGTCGCCAACGGTCATGTGGATAACCCGCTGAAACAGGATGACAAGCAGAGCGACGGCTATAACTTCCTCAGCTCGCGTGACAGGTATATGCTGGCGAGTGCCATCCTGACGGACTTGAACCGCTTGGACTGGCAGCTGACCATCATCATCTATGCGGCAAAACAAAAGGCGACGACAATGAAGATCCTTCCCTATGTGGACTACAAGACATACACCACACTGTGGGAGACGAAAACCATCGCTAACCGGACCATCAGGAGAATCAAGGACTTCAAGCTGAGCGACCTTGGACTGTAAGTTCAAAACCTCTTGTCTCGTATGCGACAGTAACACTTATGTTGAAAGGATTTGTAATCCCGACCAACTTGAATCAGGTTTTTTAAAAATCTCAACTCTCAAACCTCAAAACTATCCCTCTATGACCTCCAAACTCACATACCCACTTCTGCTCCTCCTGGTGGCCTTCTCCTGTCTGCCGGCAAAGGGCATCGACATGCCAAGAGACCCTGCCAACATCGAGCTGGCCATAGACTTCCACAAGGATATGATCAACCTGCTCAATGACCGTATCATACAGACAGAGGTGATGAGACAACAGCAGAACGAAAACACCAAGAAGACAGCGAAACTCGATAGGGTGCTGGACTCGCTCCATGTGCGTGAGAGAGGTATCATGAACTGGCTGTACTTCGCGGACAACCTGAACACCATCAGACTGAACTTTCAGAAGATATACAACCTCGAAACGGAGATACTGGATTTGGTGAAGGACTGGGGACTGACAGCACCCTCCGTGGACTTCAAATCACTCAAAGGGGTGAAGGTGACTTACAGGGACTTCGGGGCGAAGGTGGCGGTGCTGATGCTGGGATATGACTCGCAGGTGCAGTTCCTCCGTAAGACAAAGGCTCTGGTGCAGCTGTTCGCCATACAGTTCGGGGGCAGCGTCATCGACAACACCTTCAGCGGCGCGATGAAGAACCTGACGGTGAACCTGGGGACAGACGTGCAGCGACGTGCCTTCACCAACCACGTGATGACGCTCCAGTACGAAATCATCCATGACCTGAGCAAGAAGAAGGAACTGATTAAATACACGGTGCTGGGATACTATAAGTTCGACCTGATAGGCGGGGCACTGGACTTCCTGGAGTCGGCAGCCTACTACCGCACCAAGGAATTCAATGTAGAACAGACTTTTTACGACAACTCATACAACTGACAACCATCATCCTATAGTTGGGGATGGCTCTGATATGCGACACATCATTCAAAAAAAGGACATAATATGAAAAGGATACTACCAATCATCGCCATGGCTATGATGACAATGAACTCCCTCGCACAGACTCCTGTCTATGACAAGAGCCGACAAAGACAGTGGCAGGCCATGGAACTGGGGGAGATAGACTTTACTCCAAAGGAGTACTACCGCATCTTCCACGGCGAGCCTGAGGCACTCAACCTGTGGCTCGGAGATAGGTATGCGGTGTATGACCATAATTGGCACTGGGCAGGTTTGCACTCGGGCTTCAGATGGGACTTCAACCCCGAGAAGTCAAAGGCGGTGAACCTGGCTCCCAAACGTATGGCGGCACTGGCGGAGTTCTACCTGATAGACAAACTTTACGAGGAGATGATGGACACGCTGAGCCACCAGATGCAGCGTGAGCTGAGCCGTGCTGCGGACTGTGAGATAGACAAGTACTTCGAGGCATACAAACCCAGCTTCCAATCATACGAAAATAGCATCTGTGACCTGATGGCCAGATATGTTGAATATAGCACGCCAACCTATTGCGGGCCACCAGACGATTTCCATGAGATGGACAAGATGGTGGATGAACTCAGGGTCTTGCGTGAAACGGTATCGAACACCCATAACGCCTATATGGAGTCCATGCTCAAAGAGGAGGTCTATGCAGATGTGCTCGAGAGATACAAGAAACTCAACAAAAAACTGTTCTGGCGGGTCTTCGTTCTCGAAGGAAAAAAACAGCACTGACACAACACGGCTTTTCGCTTGACATTTTCAACTTCTGTACCAAACGCTGCTTCAACAATAAAGAGGATTAATTGAACACACCTTATACAACAAAAATATGGATACGCTACTACTTGAGATTTTCAGCCACCTGCTGTCGGCCATCATGGATGGTTTGTCAAACATGGGACATTTCATCCCGATGATGGACACGGGTGGGGGAGGGGATGAAGTGACGAAATTCATCGACAAATGGGCCGGGATTCTGATCAACAACCTGGGCACGTTCACCAAGGAGACGCTCCTGAAGGATAACGCCGTGGGACTGGCAAGGACAATCCTCTCCATAGGCATCCTGTTTGTGCTGGGATATGAGATGTGGCCGGTCATCCAAGGAAAGAGGTCACCGGACATCACAGTACTGCTGAAACCTTTCCTGCTCTTCGGCGTGATAACGGGATGGAACGGCTTCGTGACGGCCATGATGAGACCTGGCGAGCTGATGACCGAAGGGGGTAGGACATTCTATGAGGCGCAATGGGCGAAAATGGGATCTCTCGAAGACAGCTGCCGGGTGATGCAGACACGCATCGACTCGCTGCGAAATGTTCAGGTGGCGGAAGCAATGGCAGAACTGGAGGGTGACAAGGAAATGGTTAAAGAGGAGAGCCAAGACCCGGGCTCCATGGAGGAAGTGGTGGATGATGAAGAGCACGACACCTCCTGGATCGGTGAGAAAATCAACGAACTCAAAGATGCCATCACCTCAAAGTTCAAGGCGCTATGGACGGTCATCAAAGACCAGCTGGAGAACGTTTTCAAGAGCCTGATAGAATGGATTACGGGTCTCTTCGAGAAAATAGTGAAGTGGATATCATGCCTGTATCTCCAGATGAACTTCTATGGCATCATGATGATAGGACAGATAGGAATGGGCGTGCTGGCGCTCTTCGGCCCCATACTCTTCGCCATCTCCATCTTCGACGTGTGGAGCAACAGCTGGGCAAGCTGGATGATGCAGTTCCTCGCCTATTCGATGTATGGGTTCCTCGCCTACCTGGTGATGGGATATACCTACGCCATCGTCTTCTACGAGATGGAGAAATACGCGGACACGCTGAGCACCATTAAGACGGTGCAGGACCTGGCGGGGAGAGATGGAGTGACAGACGTGCTGTCACGGAACTTCGGGGTGCTGCTGAACTGGGTGGTGGCACTGTGGACGGGCGGCTACTGCATGAAGTTCGTGCCGGAATTGGCGGCAGTGGTCTTTAACGCACAGACAAGCGGGGCGGCAGCATCAGCTGCGGATGCCCTCAAGGGTGGCCTGAAGTCAACGGTAAACATGGTGAAATAGTTATTCGGAATAATCATGATCATACAGAACCTTGAAAAGAAAATCAGGACAGTGACAATAGTGACTGTCTCCACGGTGGTCGCCAGTGCATGCATGGTGGCGTTCGCACTCTACAGTGCCTTCTCCATGGTGGAGAAAGAACAGAACCAGGTGTATGTGCTGAGTAACGGCATTCCTCTTCTCGCGGAGCGAACCTCACAACAGGAGGACCTGAAGATAGAGAGTATGAGCCATATAGAGATGTTCCACCAGTTCTTCTTCACCCTCTCGCCGGATGACGAGTATATGGAGTGGACGCTACGGAAAGCACTCTACCTCATTGACGAGAGTGGTGTGAAACAACGCAACACACTCAAGGAAAAAGGTTTCTACCAGAACATCGTGGCGGCTTCTGCCGTGTTCTCCATCATCACGGACTCCATCGACGTGGACATAGAGAAAAAGGACTTCACCTACTACGGCAAGCAGTTCATCGAACGACCGTCGTCAAAGCTCATCAGACGGCTGGTGACAAAGGGGATGTTCAAGATAGTGCCAAGGACACCGAACAACCCTCATGGGCTGCTGATCACCAACTGGAGAACCATCGAGAACGAGGATATCAAATACACATCCAAAACGACAAGACTATGAGACTTTTCGGAAGACGTAACAAAGAGGAGAAACCGCTCAGCGAGGAACGCAAGAAGGAGTTCTTCGAGTTCGGACGCAAAATAGGCCTGAAACTGGGACTGCCAGAGAAGGTCAGGAAAACCAACGCTTTCTACGCACGACACCCGAAGTCAATGTCCTTCGGCATCTTCGGCACATGCTGTGTCCTGATGGTGCTGTCACAGCTGAGCTTCGCAGGGCCGGAGAAACATGCCTATAGAACAGTGGGTGAAAAACCGTCTGACTATACGGCAAGCACGCTGTTCGACGCGATGGAGATGCATACCAAGAGCGTGGACAAGCTGAATGGAATAACACCTTATCACGAGAGGCTCAAAGCCATCGTGGACTCCCTTCAACAGCTGGAGAACCCGACAGTGGAGGATTCCATCAGACTGGCGAGGGGGTTGGAGTTGATGAAAGAACTGAATTGAACATCCTATGGGTTATACGAATCTCAAACAATCATGTAATTGAATGCTGCCTTCAATAATCAGAATTAGTTGATAACAAAAAAATAAGGAGAACCTGACAATGGACTTTAAACAGAAAATCAAAGAAGCGATGAAGAAAATCGACTTCAAGGACAGGAAGTACGCACTGCCGGCAATCGCTCTCCCTTTCGTGCTGTTCTTCGCGTTCCAGATCTATTCCCTGCTCAAAGGAAATGGTGACGCTGGCGACAACAGGGTGGTCACCTCAGGGGTCAATGATGAACTGCCGCAGACAGGTGACGGTGACGGCGTGATGACGCGTGACAAGATCATGACCAATTCCTGGAAACAGGGGGATGGCTATACGGCCATGGAGAATGTGGAGAAAGACGAGACGGAGAAAATGGAGTCTGAAGATGCCTATACGGAAAGGGAGAAACAGAGGCTTGACTCCATCAACAAGGAGAAGAAGGCAAGGGAGGAGATGATACGGCGCACCCGTGAACAGCTGTCGTTCAACGGCTATTCCAGCACTCCTGCTGCCACCACTCAGTCTTCTACCCCTCCTGCTCCTGCACAACCCAACGGGGCGGTGAAGGCTGCCGCAGACTACGCCCAGGAGATAAGACGCATCCAGCAACAGCTGCGAAGCGGGTTCGATGATGAGGAGTACAGTCCCAGACGGCAGAGAGAAAACGAACTCAGCGCCTATGACAGAATGGAACTGGAACGGCTGAGGGAAAAGGAAAAGGAGGAACAGGAGACCAAACTGGTCAAGAAGGTGGAGGA
>ODAI014050249.1_pt1 | contig 40572 bp, 33 predicted proteins | sample 1539321 | NCBI WGS metagenome assembly ODAI01 (sample SAMN02144231, study PRJEB22623) | gut metagenome | biome: sheep rumen | host: Ovis aries | place: New Zealand
AAAAATTAAACTATATTTCTCGCGTAGATATCATGACAATTACGAAACATCCCTAACTTTTTCAAAAAAATACCATATGCACTATTTCATGCAAATAGTACAGATGTTTTGCGAGCAATCAAGGAAAAATCAAAATGAACATCAAGGCAATGTTTTTGCAAAAATTTATTTATGAAATTGTTGCAACGGCATGTGCTCTGAATAAAAACAACGCTGAAATAAATACATTTCCAGGCGATGACAACGGTCAACGTTTTTCCTAATATAGAGAACGATAGTTGTTGATGAAAAAGGTATGCAATATGACGATGGGAGTACTTTGAGGGGAAGATTGTTACACCCTGCTTGCCGAACGCAGCACTAGTCCATCCTGCCCTTGCGGCGCAGCTTCTCGATGAGGGTTGTGCGCTTGACGCCGAGCAGGCGGGCTGCCACGGCGTGCTGGTTCTGCGAAGAGGCCAGCGCCTCCTCGACGAGCCTGTCCTCGCAGGCTGCGAGAAAGTCCCTGAGCCCCATGCCGAGGCGCTCCAAATCGGCCAGCTCGGGCCAGCGGAAGGCGTCTGCCGGGCCTGTGGCAGCGCCAGAGCCGGCGCTAGAGCCGGCGCTATCTTCAGCTTCGAGCCCCCCCGCGGACGCGCAGCCCAGGGTGCCGGCGGCAGCCTTGCGTATCTTGGCCGGCAGGTCCCCGGCCTCGAGGGAGTCGCCCTCGGCGAGGATGCTGACGCGCTCCATGCAGTTTTCCAGCTCGCGGACGTTGCCGGGCCAGGGATAGGCCTCGAGCACGGCGCGCGCTTCCGGCGCCAGCCGCATTTCTCCGCGTCCGCGAAGCTGGCAGAAGCGTCGCAGAAAGGCCTGGGCCAGCAGGGGCACGTCGCCCCGGCGCTCGCGCAGCGCCGGCAGCTGGATGGGAATGACGTTGAGGCGGTAGAAGAGGTCCTCGCGGAAGCGTCCGGCCTCCACCTCAGCTTCGAGGTCCCGGTTGGTGGCGGCCACCACGCGCACGTCCACGCTGTGCGGGCCTGAGCCGCCCACGTGCTCGACCTCCTTTTCCTGGAGGACGCGCAGAAGCTTCACCTGCAGGGCGGGATCCATCTCGCCGATTTCGTCAAGGAAGATGGTGCCGCCCTGGGCCAGCTCGAAGCGGCCTGCCCTGGCGGTCACGGCCCCCGTGAAGGCGCCCTTCTCATAGCCGAAGAGCTCGGACTCCAGCAGATCGCGGGGAATGGCGCCGCAGTTGACGGCCACGAAGGGCTTGCCGGCCCGCGGGCTTGCCTCGTGCAGGCAGCGCACGATCAGCTCCTTGCCCGTGCCGGATTCGCCCGTGACGAGCACCGTGCTGTCCGTGGGGGCGACCTTCTCCACGATGCGGAAAACTCCCCTGAGAGTGGTTCCCCTGCCGATGATCTCTTTTCGTTCGCGCTCCATGCCAGCCTCGCCGCGCTGATGGCCGGCCTGTCTGCCGGCTTCGACGAAGAACGCCGTACTGTCGGTGCAAGACAATACGGCGTCTTCAAACGCTGTTCCTACAGCACTTCGGCGGCGCTGGCAACGCCTGCGGGCTGCGGGAGCCGCTTCGCGGCCTGAGGCTATTCGCCCCTGGCCTGCCTGCGCGCCCGCTCCTCCATGCCGAGCCTGACGGCTTCCCGGACATGCGCCTCGGCGTCCTGGGTCACCGCGACATCGGTGTAGTAGAGGGCGCCGCTGGCGACGCCTATCTCGTCCTGCACGTCGACGAAGCGCTGCCAGGCCGGAAAGAGGCTGAAGAGGCAGGGCGAAACGAAGTTGAAGAAGACGTAGGCCCCGGCCGTCAGCCCGGCCAGCGCGAGCCACCGGACTGTCTTCGCGTTCTGCATGCTGTGCCTTCCTTGCGCGGAAATGAACTTGCGCGGAAATGAACTGGTGCGGAAACGAACTGGAAGGAAAGCGCCGCGGCGCTCCCCGGACAGGGGAAGGCCGCGGCGCGCCATTGGCTTGGTGGAAGCTAGATCTTCGCGGTGATTTCCGGGAAGACCTTGTAGAACATCAGGTACGCCATGGCGAGGGTCAGCAGCAGGTTGAAGGTCTGGCCGCAGACGTACAGGATGATGGGCTTGCCGCCCTTGAGATATCCCTTGAGCTCGCGGAAGTTGGTGGTCAGGCCGATAGCCACGAAGGCCAGGGCGAAGAACCAGCCGCGGAAGGACTTGCCGATCTGGTTAGTGCCGTTCTCAATGAGAATGGTGGCCTGGTCGGCGCCAAGGCTGGAGCAGATGATGGAGCAGATGATGGAGACGCCGAGGAAGCCGAGCACAAACTTGGGGAAGCGGTGCCAGATTTCCATGGCGCCGCCCTTCTCGCCTTCCTGCTTGTGGACCTTGGTCGTGAAGTAGATGGCCACGAAGAAGGCCGTCACGCCGATGAGGACGTTCTGGATCATCTTGACGGTGGCCGCCACCTGCATGGCCTTGGGGCCGACGAAGGCGCCGGCAGCGGCCACGGCGCCGGTGGCGTCGATGGTGCCGCCTATCCAGGCGCCGCCGAGGATCTCAGGCATGCCGCAGGCCTTGATGATGGCCGGGATAACCACCATCATGATGGCCGTGAAGGTCAGGGAGAGGCCGATGGAGAGGGTGAGCTCCTCCTTCTTGGCCTGGGCCGCGGCTGCCGTTGCGATGGCCGCGGAGGTGCCGCACACGGACATGTCGGCGGAAATGACGATGTTGAGGGTCGGGGATTCGATCTTCAGCAGCTTCTGGCCGAAGATGTAGGTGCACACCAGGACGATGGGGGTGACGACCCAGGCAACGAAGATGCCGGGGATGCCGATGGCCATCAGCTTGTAGATGAGCACGTCGGCGCCGAGGAGCACGAGGCCGGTCTTGATGAAGTACTCGACCTGGGCGCTGTACTTGAGCCACTTGGGGCTGCCCACGGTGTTGGCGACGAGCATGCCGATGACGATGGACCAGATTTCGGCGTTGAGGCCCCAGCCCTTCATCACGTCCTGCTTGCCGAGGATCTGCGCAATGACGCAGACCACGTAGACGCCGAGGAAGCCGAGGAAGAACTTCACGGGATTGTAGCCCATGAAGCAGGCGCCGAAGGTCACGAGCACGCCGAGGCCGAGGCCGAGCACGGCGAGGGAGCCGTAGATGTTGAAAGGCTTCTTCAGCTTCTTGGAAATCTTGGCCGTTTCGCCGACGGCCTTCTGCCAGGTGCCGATGGCCGCCGTGGCGGCGTCGTTGAGGGCCTGGTCGGCGTACTGGGCGTCGGCGGCAGCGGCCTGGGCCGTCTTGGCGAGCTCGAGCGCCTGGGCTTCGGCTTCCTTGGCTGCCTCGACCTTGGGCTTGACCGCGGCGTTGGCCGCATCAGCCTGCTCCTTGCTCATGGCAAGGGAGTCCAGGGGGTTGGCATGCCAGGCGCCAGGAGTCTTGAGGTAGCCGAGCATCTGCTTCAGCAGGGGCAGGTTCTTGCCCTGCACCTTTTTCAGACTGGCCTTGGCCTGATAGAATTCAATGGTTTTGATGGGTTTCTGCTTCTCGGCCGCGATGGTCTGCAGGAGCGGAAGGCTTTCCTTGTCCAGGTTCGGCCTGCCGCTCATGACGACGCAGAGCGCGAGGCCCAGAATGAGAAAGCCGAGCCATATGGCCCAGTAGTCCTCTTTTTTCCACAGGTCCGACCACGACGATTTCGCGCGGTCGACCACAATCTCTGAACCGTTCTGAGACATCCTCTTTTTCCTCCTTAGAACTCCTTGAAAAAAAGGCAATGCGTGTTCCGTTTAGTAGCTTTCACCTCCCCCGTCAACATGCGGGCAGCGTGCCTCCCTGTGCGCCGGCGCCTTCGCCAGGTCTACTGGAGCAGATCGAGCAGCTCCTGCTCGGTGAGGGGGCCGGCGCCGCCGGCGCCGCCCTCGAGAAAGTCCGCCGCCAGCTCGCGCTTGCGCTCGTGCATGGCGAGGATCTTCTCCTCCACGGTGCCCGCCATGACGAGGCGGTAGACGGTGACCGGGCGCTGCTGGCCCAGGCGGTAGGCCCTGTCCGAGGCCTGATCCTCGACGGCGGGGTTCCACCAGGGATCGAGATGCACGACGTAGTCGGCTGCCGTCAGGTTGATGCCGGTGCCGCCGGCCTTGAGCGAGAGCAGGAAGACGTCGCCCCCGCCGGCCTGGAAGGTCTTCACCCTGGCCCGGCGCTCCTTTTCGGGCGTCGATCCGTCGAGGTAGAGGCAGGACACGCCGCGCTCCTTCAGCGCCTCCTCCACCATGCGCAGGTAGCTTGTGAACTGGCTGAAGGCGAGCAGCTTGTGCCCCGCGCCGATGAGCTCCAGCGCCATCTCGAGGAAGCGCTCCGTCTTGGAGCTGGTCTTCTCGAGGGCCGCCATGTCGGGATCCGCCAGCGCGGGATGGCAGCAGGCGCGCCTGAGCTTCATGAGCGAGGCCAGGATGTCGAAGCGCTTGCGGCCCTCGTCCAGGGAGGCGATGCGGTCCACGGCCTTGCGGCGCTCGGCCTCGTAGAAGGCCCGCTCCTCGTCGGTGGGCTCCACCACGAGGGTCTGCTCGGTTCGCGGCGGCAGCTCCGAGAGCACGGCGCTCTTGAGCCGGCGCAGGATGAAGGGGCGCACCAGGGAGCGGAGGGTCCGGCTGGCCGCGCTGCCCGGCTGGGCGCCGCCCCAGCGCTTCTTGAACGACTCCCAGGAGCCGAGCAGGCCCGGGTTGACGATGCTGAAGATGCTCCAGAGATCGTCGATGCGGTTTTCGATGGGGGTGCCGGTGAGCGCGCACTTGAAGCCGGCCCTGAGGAGCCGGGCCGACTTGGCGCGCCTGGTCTGGGCGTTCTTGAGGGCCTGGGCCTCGTCGAGCACCAGCATGGACCACTCCACCTTGGCCAGCTCCTCGTCGACGAAGGGCAACAGCCCGTAGCCGACCACGAGCACCTGGCCCTTGCGCATGCCGGCAATGGCCTTTTCGCGTCCTGCCTGGCCCAGGCGCAGGGTCTTGAGGCTCGGCGCAAAGCGGGCGATTTCCGCCTCCCAGTTGCCGCACACCGAGGTCGGCGCAACGACGAGGCAGGGCCCCTCCTTGGCCCGCCCCAGCATGCAGGCTATGGTCTGCAGGGTCTTGCCGAGGCCCATGTCGTCCGCAAGGCAGGCGCCCACGCCCCATAGCGCCAGGCGCTGCAGCCATTCGTAGCCCTCGCGCTGGTAGTCGCGCAGCTCCGCCTTGAGGCTGCGCGGCACGGCAATCCTCGTGGCAAAGGCCCGCGACATGCGCTCGCGGGAGAGGGTCCAGGCCGCGTCGGCGTCCACCTGCATGCCCTCCATGGCCTGCTCCAGGCTCTTCAGGGTCAGCGGATTCACCCCGAAGCCGTAGCGGCCGTCCTCGCAGAGCATGAGCTGCAGGCCCGTCAGCTTGCGGCGCAGATCTTCGGTCAGGGCAACGTAGTCGCCCTCGCCGAGCTCCACGAAGCGGCTTCCCTTGAGGGAGCGCAGGAAGGCCTGGATGGAGAGAAAGCGGTCCTCGCCTATCTCCACCTCGCCGGAGACGCCGAACCAGTCCGTGTCCGACTGCTCTATCCTGACGTGGAAGCTTTTGGCCGAGAGCACGCCCGACACCTTGACGGCCGCGCCCTTGGGCCACTCCACCCTGGAGGCGAGCTTCGAGGAGCCGAGCTGGGTCAGCAGCTCCAGCACGTCGTCCGGCTGGGAGCTCGACCAGCGCCGGCCGTCCAGGTTCTCCCCGAGGGCGGGGCAGGCCCTGGCCAGCTCCGCCAGCAGGCTCCGCTCCTCGGCAAAGTCGCGCCGGGTGCGTTCGGGCCGGGGAAGTCCGCCCTCCGGATCCTGGACGCCCATGGCAAAGGGCTCGCGCACGCCTTCGCCCGTCGGATAGAAGGGGGTGTCCGGACGGCCGAAGGGACGCACGCCCGTCTGGGCGGCAAAGCCTGCGTCCACCTGCTCCAGCTGCAGCACGGGCGTGGCGTCGGCGGGCACGAAGGCTGCCTCGATGTCGGCCTCCACGGGAATTTCCGGAGCGAGGCGGCTGGCGAGGGAGAGCACCCTGTTCAGGGAGCCTGCGGGAAAGACGAAGGCCTTGCCGGTCACGGCGATCATCCGGGCCGCCGGCCCCGACAGGGGATGGAAGACGATTTCCGCGCCGCGCCGGACAAGCAGGCATCCGCCCTGGGCCATCCCGCCCTCGGCTGCAAGCAGATCAGGCACGGCGGGATCGGAGAGCGCCAGGCGGCACATGTCCCTGCCGTAGGAGTTGAGGCGGAAGGAAAGCCTGCCCCGGCGCACGGCAAGAGGCGACAGGGCCTGGCCTGCGGCCTCGTAGACGCGCGGGCAGCCGTCCATGGGCGCGCAGGCCGCCTCCAGCGCGAGCGCGCCGGAGGCTGAGTCCCTGCCGGCCGCCTGCTCGAGAATGCGCACGTCCTGCATGTCCAGAAAGCCGTAGGCCTCGGGACTCCGGGCCAGCAGGGCGGGCGAAACGAAGCGCGCCCGGCTCCAGCCGAAGGCGGCCCTGCGCTGGGAGGCGGGCCGGACGGTGCGCAGGCTCCAGTCGACTATCCAGACAAGGCGCTCGTCCCTGTCCTCGCCGGCAGAGCCCTCGTCGGAGGCCTCGGCGAGCCGCTCCAGCGCCGACAGGCGCCGGTTCCAGGAATCGCCGTCGCAGGCCAGGGCGCCGAAGTCGAGCAGGCCCTGATCCGCAGGACCGCGCTCGAAGCCGGCGGCCTCCCCGGCCGGCAGGAGCCGGCAGAGCAGATCCGCAAAGAGGCGCTGGACCAGCGGAAAGCCGCGGCTGGCCCTGTGCCAGGCGCGCAGGACTGCCTCGTCGCTCCTGCCGGCCATGCCGAAGCGTATTCTGGCGCCGCGGAAGAGCAGGACCGAGAGGAAGTTTCTGTCGCCAGGCATCTCCTCCCTGAGGTAGGCCTCGCCGCCGGCCCGGTCGCCGCCGTTGAGGCAGTCCAGGGCGCGCAGGGCAAGAAAGCCCGGCCTGCCGAAGCTGTAGGCCTTGGCGCCTGCCGGTTCCTGGGTGCACAGGACGGCGAGATCACGGCGCATGGAAACGAAGTCTTCCGTGCTGCCGTAGAGAAGCCGCGCAAGATTCCAGCACAGGCCGATGTTCATGCCGACGTGCACGCCGGTGGATCCGGCGGACTGCCGCCAGGCCTGGATGGCCTGGTTGAAGTAGCCGAGGCTCGCGCGGCTTGCCTGGACGAGCTCCAGCATGCCGGCAACCACGTCGGCGTGGAAGGGCGCGCCCGAAGCGCGCAGCCTGGCCGCCGTGGATCCGGCGGCCGCCAGCTGGCCCTGCCAGAGGCAGAGGCTGGCGAGCGCCGGCGCAAAGCGGGCTGCGCCAAGCTCCTGGGGCGTCTTCAGGTGGCCCTGCCGCCATTCGGCAGAGGCTGCGGCCAACGCCTCGCTGAGGCTGTTTTCATAGTAGAGGGCCGTGGCCATGTCGGCGAAGAGCGCGCTTTTCAGGAAGGGCCTGAGCGCGGTCCAGAATGCCGCGCCCGGCGGGGCGCTCTGCACGTGCGTGATGCGCACGTTGAGCAGCGGAGCCATGGCCCAGCGCTCCCGGAAGACTTCCTCGCGGTTCTGGTAGAGCGCGACCACCTGCGCCAGCCCCAGGCCGTCCGTGGTCTTGAGGCGGGCCTTGTCGATGCAGAAGCGCCCGAGGTAGACGCCGAGCTCCGGATCGGCAACGCCTTCCAGGCACAGCTCGAAGCGCCGCGCCGGATCCATGCCGGAATTGCGGCTGGTCAGATACGGCGCCCCCTTGAGGCGTAGCGCCTCGCGCGCCTCCTGCAGCTGCTGGGCGCTTTTCGCCTTTCTGGGACAGGCGCCGAGGCCTGTCAGCAGCTCGAAAAGCAGGCCGTCGCTGTCGTCGAGGGGACAGATCAGGGCATCTGCCAGCAGAAAAAGCCGCTCCTCGCGGGTGAAGACGGGCTCGCCTGCCTGGGCGCGGGCCGTGGGGACGGCGCGCGCCGGACGGGCCGCACGGGCCGTGCGCGCAGGCATGCCTGCAGTCGGTAATGCTGTCGCCAAACGCAACTCCAGTCGCCGCAACGACTCCGGAGAGGACGGCGGCACTCTTTCCCGGGCATGCCCGGGGCTTTCTTGCAGCTTGCGGACAACGCTCTCCCGCGCCGGCGCATGCTGTCTGGCAACCGCCGGCCGGAGGGCCTGTCCGTTATTTCCTAGGCTGCAATTTTACTGTTTTTTGGAAGGAAAGCAAGGTATGCTTGGCTCCGCCGCGCCCCTCGGCGGCATCCACACCCAAGACTCCGGCGGCCCACGCCCCACAAGACAACGGCAAGACAACGACATGGCAAAACTGACCACCCCGATCCGGCACATGCACGAGGCCCTGCATGCGGAATGGATTGAAGCAAACGGCCTCGGCGACTACGCCTCCAGCACGGCCTGCGGCTGCAACGCCAGGCGCTACCACGGCCTGCTCGTGGCCAACCTCGACCAGATCGGCAGGCACGTCCTGCTCTCCGGCGTCGAGGACTGGCTCGATGCAGACGGCAAAAGCTATCCCCTCTCGAGCCGATGCCACCCCGGCTGCGTCTATCCCGAGGGGCAGAAGGCGCCCGCCTGCTTCGACACCCGCCCCTGCCCGACCTTCATCTACCAGCTGGGCGACTTCACGCTGGTCAAGCGCATCCTGCTCCTGCCGGGACGCCACGCCGTCCTTTTGCGCTACACCCTCAAGGGGCCGGCCGCACGCGCCGTCCTGCGCGTCTCGCCCCTGCTGGCCTGCCGGCACTTCCACGCCCTGGCCTGCGCCAACAGCGACGCCAGCTTCGAGATCGAGCGCCTCAGCGCGGACACCGTGGCCTTCCAGCCCTACGCCGGCCTGCCCCGCCTCTACTTCCAGGCGGACCGCCGCCCCGTGTTCTGCTCGGAAGGGCGCTGGATCTACGCAGCCGAATATCCCGTCGAACGGGAGCGGGGCTTTCCCTGCAGCGAAGACCTCCTTGCGCCCGGCTTCTTTGAAATCCAGCTGCAGACGGGACAGTCCGCGGTCATCTGCGCCTCGACCGAGCCCGCCGGCAGCGCCCTCGCCGCCCTCTGGGAAAACGAGACTCTGCGCCGGAGCCGGGAGCTCCCTGCAGCCCAGGATCTGACAGGCTATCTCGCCTGGCAGGCCGGGATCTTCCATATCAAGGACACCTCCGGCCAGGACGCGCTCCTTGCCGGCTACCACTGGTTCGGCAGCTGGGGCCGCGACACCCTGATAGCGCTGCCGGGAACGACCTTTCTGGCAGGACGCCTGCGCGAAGGCCTGGACACCCTCGAGCGCATCGGCGCCGGCATGCAGGACGGCCGCATTCCCAACACCTTCAGGCCCGACGGCGCCCCGGAAGGCTACAACAGCATCGACGCCTCCCTGCTCTTCGCCTCCTGCACGGCGCGCCTGCTGGAAAGCCTGCCCGATTCCGGCAGCGGCAGGGAAAAGCGCAGGGAGCTTGTGCGCGCCTTCGCGCCGAAGATCAGCCGCATCGTCAAAGCCTACCGCTCGGACAGGCTGGAGCACTGCCGCCTCGATGCCGACGGCTTCCTTGAGGTCGGCACGCCCGAGACCCAGCTCACCTGGATGGACGCCCAGGCCAAGGGGCGTCCCGTCACGCCGCGCTGGGGCTATCCCGTCGAAATCGAGGCCCTCTGGTACGACACGCTGGCCTTTGCCCGCGAGCTGGCCCTGGAGCTGGGCGAGGTTCCGCCCTGCTCCGAAGAGGATCTGGCCCGCATGCGCGAGGTCTTCGAAGCGCGCTTCCTCAAGGAGGACGGCACGCTCTGCGACGTCTGGCGCCCCGCCTGGATGGGCGGTTCCGACGAAAGCCTGCGCCCCAACCAGCTCATGGCTCTGTCCCTGCCCCACCCCGTCTTCGGCCCTGCCAAGGCAGGCCCCGTCATCAAGGCCGTGCAGGAGCGGCTGCTCACGCCCTTCGGCCTGCGCACGCTGGCACCCGGCTCCCCGGACTACTGCCCGCACTACGCCGGCGGCCCCGACGAGCGCGACGCGGCCTACCACCAGGGCACGGTGTGGCCCTGGCTGCTCGGCATGTACGCCGACGCCCTCTTCCGGTGGACCTGCTACCGCATCGAGGAGCTCGGCGAACCCAGCCTCCTGCTCAAGCAGACGGCATCCCAGTTCCTGACCGGCATCGAGCCCCTCTTCACCAGGCACCTCGGCGAGGCTGGCCTCGGCCACATCTCGGAAATCATGTCCGCCGAAGAGCCCTTCGAGCCCAACGGCTGCATAGCCCAGGCCTGGAGCGAGAGCGAAGTGCTCAGGGCCCTGCTGCTCGTCAAGAAGCTCGCCCCCGTGACCTACGGGTCCTGGGAATCCCAGCTCAAGTGGGAGCCCTACTAGCTGTTTCGGCAGCTCGCGCAAAAAAGCGTTGACAACTCTCCCGCCTTGGCATAAAAGCACTTCCTGCAACGCGAGTTGGGCTATCGTTCAATTGGCAGGACATCGGATTCTGGCTCCGACGATCAAGGTTCGAGTCCTTGTAGCCCAGCCAACAAGCATTGCACTGCGCGTCCCCATCGTCTAGCCGGCCCAGGACAGCGGCCTTTCACGCCGTCAACGGCGGTTCAAATCCGCCTGGGGACGCCAATAAAACCAATAGGCTACATACATTCGCAACCTGTTGGCTTATATGATTTAGGTTACATCCGGACCCTTGCGAGTCGCGAGCTCGCAAGGGTCTTTCGCTATCTGCAGCACATTCCGAAGACCAGCCGTGGCGACCGATGCCCGACGGCCCTGCCTATGGCGCTGCCCACTGCCATTCAGGGCCTCAACTCTTGTGTTGCGGGACTGTCCAGCAGTACGGCGGGGCGCTGAAGTACCTGCCGGAAGCCCTGAATTCGCCGGCGCTCTGCGCCGATGCGGTGCGGTGCCGCTGTCTGGCAGTGCACTTCGTGCCGGAGCCCCTGCGTACGCCTGCCATTGCCGTGAGACTGTCCGGCGGTACGGCGCAGAGATCTGGGATGTGCTGAAGCCGCTCCGGGCACCCGAAATCTGCCTTGAAGCCGTGTGGCGGAACGGTCTGGCACTGGCGGCCGTGCCGGAGTCGCTCCGGACACCGGAACTGTGCCTTGTGGCTGTGCGGGCCGGCAGCGTGGCGCTGCAATTCGTCCCGGAGGCGTTGCGGACGCCGGCGCTGCTGGCGGTGGCGCGGACGAGCGCCGTCCCGGCCAGCCGGCCCGCACCGCGGGCGACAAGACAGCAGGCAATCAGAGTGCCTCGAAAGAGCCGGTGAAGCCGGCGGAGAGGATGCGCCGGAACGCATGGAAGGGGCGCGGCAGCTCCGTCGCGGCTACGGCCTTGCGCCCTCCGCCTTCCGCCCTTGCCCGGCGACGAGCTGCCTGACTGCCACGGGGGGGCAGATCGCTTACCTTTACCCCGACCTCGGGCTTCAGTCCCACAGCCAGAGCCTTCTGCGCGACCTCGCGCAGCAGCTCCTGCCCAAGCGTCTCGATCGCTTCGCTCACGATTTCTATTTCATCATCTTCCTTGAAGGACACTACTTGTTATCATTTTTCTTTACTATAGCAGTTTTTACCATTTCCAACATCGATTCAGCAACTTTATTTTTATATTCATGCGTTTTTACTAATTGATCATCATATGGATTGATAATAACTCCAGACTCAAACAAAACAGCTGGGCACTTCGCTGTTCTTAAAACAAAGAGATCATCAAAGCGATATATTCCAAGTTCCTTGTCAATAAGCTCTCTATTCTCACCGTGAATCTTTTCTGCATGGTGCAAAGTTGGTGTTAATCCAAGTCTTCTTAAATTTCTTCCTAATATTTTTGCATACTGTAATGAATCTTCAAAAAAAGGATTTTTGCGCGATACAAAAATTGAATACCCAGATGCGTAGTTTGAACAGGGATTTCCATTCTCATAGCTTATATACTTTTCTTGTGCTGAATCATGATGTATCGAAATAAAAAGTGCTTTCCCTGAAGAATTTTCAGTTCTTCCCTTGAGTGATATCTCCTGATTTACACTTCTTGTCTTTAATACTTGTATATTATTACTCTTTAGATACTCTTCTATGAAATCAGTCATTTCATTGTTGTATTGAAATTCATGGCCACCAGAACAGCTTTTTGTCCCATATCTAATCTTTGTATGCCCAGGATCAAGTATAATTACACTATCAGCATATACGATACTTGTTGCTAAACATAAAAATACAGTACAATAAATCACACATAAAGAAATAATTTTGCGCATGTTTTTGATATGCCTCATTTTTATATTTTTAAAAGATATTTTAGCATTTACAATATTAATCATGGTATTATTGCGCGCTATCGTCATGCTGCCTGCGCCAAGACCAGCGTCTTGCGTTCCGGCAGGCACTGGCAGTGCTGTAGCACTTTCGGCCACTCCGCGCTATTGTCTTTCCATGCGCGCATGCGCATGCCGGCCCCGTTCGCCAGCCTGTTTCCCCCCACTTCAACCGCCTCCACGCAAGGCGCCCCTCATCGAGGAGTCCACCATGAAACTTCCCCTTTTCCTGGCAGCTCTGCTGCTTGCAGCCAGTCCCTGCTTCGCCCTGTCCGAAGCCGAATACCGGGAGATGCGCGCCGAATCCAACGAATTCAGGCAGGCTGACAGGGAGCTTGGCGCCATCTGGAAGAGAATCATGAAGCTCGCCAAGGGCGAGCACCGCCGGAGCCTGCTCGCAGACCAGCGCGAGTGGGTCAGCTACGGTCGCGACGAGAGCGCGCAGGAGTTCATGGACGTCGGCCTCGGCAGAACCTTCTCCTACACGAGGGCCACCATCAAGCGCACCCACCAGCTGCAGGCCGTCGAGCACAACCTTATGCTGAGCCCCCGCGACCAGGAACTGGGCCGGGGCGTCAAGGCCGACAGCTTCTACGAGACCGAAGAGGACGATCCCGAGTTCTACAAGCGCTAGGCAAGGCCAGTCCAGGCAGGACGGATCCGCATGCCTCAGCCGGGCTGGGGATGCCGTCCTGCCGGATCCTGCATCTGCTCCCGCACCGGTTCCGGGAGCCCTCTCCTACAGATTCGCCCAGCTCCCCGTGGCTTCGCCCTGCCGCGACGCCAGGCCCCGGACTGAAGCCGCATGAGACAGAAAGCGCGACGTGGCTCTTCAGTTCGGTTCGGCATTGCGGAAGCCCCTGCGCAGGACTGCGATCTTCCGCCGTCGCCCGGCATGGCGCCCGCGGCGCCGGCCTGCTCCGTGCAGGCGCTTTCCGGAGCGCAGACGCAGGCAGGCGACGGCTCAGGGCGACGTCAGGACGCCATCAGGGCGTCATAATGGCGTCATAAGGCAAGGCGCAGAGCACAGGGTGCACGGCGCAGCCTCCCGCGTGCAGGGGCCGGGCTCAGTTCCAGCGCTATCTGGCCCCGAGACCGCTCCTGATCCCCTGGTCGCGGCACCAGCCTGCCGGATCGTAGACGCAGACGGAGTCCAGCACTTGCCGCTGCACAATGTAGAGGCAGCGCCTTTTCGGATCGGCATCCAGATAGTCCTGCACAAGCTTCTTCTCCTCCGGACTGGGCTTGACGTTGCAGAAGTGCAGGGCATGGTCGCGCGCGGCAAAGGTGTGCACCATCGCGGCCACGTCCGGCGCCAGGGCGGAGGAGACCTCTTCGGCCGTGAGCAGACGCTTGAGGCGCAGGCCGTCGAGGACGAGTTCGCCGCCCTCCATGGCGACGGGAAGGCTTTTTGCCTTGCCGAGATCAGGCCGCAAGAACAGGGAGCCGTCCTTGACCTGAAAGATGCCTTTATCGTAGCGGGCCGACGACGAGACGGTGATGAAGAAGGCGCTGAAGTTGACGACCACGTCCCGCCCCTCCTGGCTGCCGAGCCAGAAGCCCTGCAGAGCGTCCTGCGTGATGGGCTGGCCGGCGGGTTCGGCCGCTCCGCCGGCTGCGGCAGGCGCAGCCGGTCCGGCCGCAGGGGCGTTCCAGGGACAGGAGACAAGGGCGAAGAGCAGGGCGAGGCAAAGCGGGGCAAGGCGCATGGCGTTTCCTCCTGCAGGCTGGAGGCCTAGCAGATGCGGGGCAGCAGGGCGCCCTCGAGCATGCCGAGGAAGCGCTCGCCGCCAATGGCGGTCACGAGCGACACGCGGCCGGGATGATCGGCGCGCACCTCGCCAATGAGGCGGGCCTCCCTGCCGAAGGGCGAGGCGTGCATGGCCTCGAGGGCCCTGTCGGCGTGCTCCCGGGGCAGGATGCAGATGCACTTGCCCTCGTTGGCCAGGTAGAGGGGGTCGATGCCGAGGAAGGCGCAGCCGCCGGCAACCTGCTCGTGCACGGGGATGTCGCGCTCGTTCAGGACAATGCTGACCCCGGACTGCTGGGCGATTTCGTTGAGCGTGGTGGCAAGGCCGCCGCGCGTCGGGTCCCTGAGCACGTGCACTTCGGGCACGGCGTCGAAGAGATCCCTGACCAGCCCGTTGAGGGGGGCCGAGTCGGACCTAACGTCGCTGACGAAGGAGAGGCCGTCCCTGGCCGCCATGACGGTCAGGCCGTGGTCGCCGACAGCGCCGCTGACGATGACGGCGTCGCCGGGCCTGGCGCTGTGGCCCGAGGGCGAAGGCTCCCGAAGGAGGGGGCCTATGCCAGCCGTGTTGACGAAAAGCTTGTCGCAGGCGCCCTTGGGGACGACCTTGGTGTCGCCGGTGACGATGGCAACGCCGGCAGTTCTGGCGGCATTGGCCATGTCGGCGGCAACCCGGTCGAGCAGGTCCAGGGAGAGCCCCTCTTCCAGCACGAAGGCGCAGGTGAGGTATCTGGGGGCCGCGCCCAGCATGGCGACGTCGTTCACCGTGCCGTGCACGGCAAGGGTGCCGATGCTCCCGCCGGGAAAGAAGAGGGGCGTCACGGTATAGGTGTCGGTGGACATGGCAGCCGGCCCCTGGATGTCGAGCAGGGCCGCATCGTCCATGACCTCCAGGACGGGATTGGCAAAATGGCGCATGAAGCACTCGGCGATGAGGCGCTGGGAGGCCCTGCCTCCGCTGCCGGCGTCGAGCAGAAGGGTTTTGTCCATGGGAAAGGCCGCTCCTTGGGCCCTATTCAGCTATCCAGATGAGGCTGCCCTGCCGGCCGCAGCCGTGGTCGGCGCGGTAGGAGAAGAGCAGGGAGGAATTGGTGCCAGTGCACAGGTCGATGCCGTAGATGGCGCCGCGGGGGATGCCCGCCTGCGCAAGCTGGTCGCGGGTCATGTTCCACAGATCCACGGTCTGCGTCCTGGCGTCGTAGTAGCTGCGGAAGTACCAGCCCCACTCCTTGGCGAAATGGATGAACTCAGCCTTGGCAGGGCCGAGGCTCGGCCCCCTGACGGCCAGGCAGTCCGCAGGCTTGATGCCGTAGTGTCCGCAGAAGGCGCGCACGCCCGTGAAGGGGAAGAGCATCCGGTTGCCGCGCCAGCCCACGTGCAGGGCGGCAACGAAGCGGCCCGACCTGTGGGCCACGAGCAGGGGCTGGCAGTCCGCCGTCTTGACGAGCAGGGCCCGGCCCTTCTGCGAGGTGGCCATGCCGTCGGCATTGGCTTCTGGACTGGGCTGGGCGTCCGGCGCCACGCGCTCGGGTTCGAAGATCATCCTGTCGCCGTGCACCTGGTTGATCTCGCACCAGTCGTCGAGTCCGCACTGGGCAAGGAAGTCCCGGCGGCTGGCCTCGACCTCTTGCAGGCCCGGGCCGGCCGTGAAGGAAATGCTCCCGCCGTCCAGCGGGCCGCCGGCAGAGGCGCGCAGCTGGAAGGCGCAGCGCACGGCAGAGAGGCCGGGAAATTGAAAGGGCAGAAGACGTACCGCCATGGTCGCTCCTCGAAGAAGTAGGGGGGGGGGGATGGCGCCGGTCAGCTGGGCAGGACCAGTTCCCTGTCCGTGCACACGGCGTCCATGGCAACGTCCCAGGGATCCGCCGGCACTTCGCGGCACAGCTGAAAGGAAAAGCAGAAACCGGCAAGTGTCAAGCAGGAAGACTGGGCGAAGAAGCGGTCGTAGCAGCCTCCGCCGAAGCCGAGCCGCCGGCCCCTGCGGTCGAAGGCAAGCCCCGGCACCACGGCAAGATCCGGGCTGAAGGCCCCTGCGGGCTCGCCCGCCAGCGCCGGCAGGGGCTCCAGAATGCCGAAGGCGCCGGGCGCAAAGTCGCCCTGCCCCCGCACCTCGACGAATTCCATGCGCCCGCCGGCGCCCTTGAGCACCCGCGGATAGAAGACGCGCCGGCCCTCTGCCAGCGCGCGCTCGAGGAGCAGCGCCGTGCCGGTCTCGCCTTTGGCAGGCATGTAGAGGGCAAGGGTCTTGGCCTGCAGCCAGCAGGGGCTGCGCATGAGCCGCTCCTGGGCCGCTCTGGAGCGCTCCTCCCACAGCGCGGCCGGCTGCTCTAGGCGGAGCCGGCGCATGCCGGCGCGCAGCGCCTCCTTGGCCCCGCCCCTGCCGGCGTCTTCCCTGCCCGCGCTCCTGCCGCCGTCCAGGCCTTTGATGCCGTCCTCCATGCTGACCTCCCCTGGGCTTTTCTGCGGGCCGTGCGCCCTGCCTGCCCTGCTTCCTCGCCTGCTTCCTGCCGAGCTCCCCGCCGGCGCCAAGTCCGGCTCCCGGCCCTGACTCCCGCCGCGCCATTCTTCCCGAGCGGGCCCGGCAAGGCAAGGACTTCCCGAACACGCATACGCACATCCGGCGCTTGCATATTCTCCGAAAATCCTTACTGTGCTTCCTGCAAAGCGCAGACGCCCCAGCGGCAGGTTCATCCTGCGCGCGGCCCCCCGGCACTGGCCGGCAGGCTGCAGCCGCGGTGAACATCCTTACGACAGCATGCGGGCTTGGCCGCCAAGGCGCGCGCTTTCCTCTTCCAGTCAGAGTGGGAGCCCCCTAGACGACTGCATTTTTTAGTCGGGCGCAGGCTTTTGCCATGGCGCTCCACAGGAAAATCACATGACGGAACTTGATCAGGAAAGCCCTGTCGCCGGCGTTTCGCCGGCCCAGGCAGAACCTGCCGCCGAGCCGAAAAAGAAGGCGGCCTCCACCCGCAGAAAAACACAGTCCAAAGCCGGCGAAGCAGCCCCGGAGAGCGCCCCTGAAGACGCCTCCGGCGAAGCGAAGGACGTCGCCGAGAAAAAGCCGAGGACGACCCGGCGCAAGCCGGCGGCGCGCAAGACGGCCGATGCCGGCAAGGCCCAGTCCGAACAGGCGCAGCAGGCCCAGGCGCCCGGCGCGTCCAGCGACGCAGGCCAGGCGCCCGACGCGGCCGAAGCGGAACGCGAAGCCGAAGCCCGTCCCGCGGCAAGGCGCGCGGCGCCAAGGGCGCGCCAGGCCAAGACGCCCAAGCAGCCTGCACGCGGCAGGACCCTGCGCAAGAGCGCCAAGGCCGTGCAGGAAGGCGCCCAGGAAGGGGCCCCGGATGAGGCCAAGGACAGTGCCAAGGAAGGCGTCCAAGGCGACGCCAAGGACAGCCTCAAGGACAGCCCCAAGGGCGGCGCCAGGGACAGTTCCAGGAAAAGCGCCAGACAGGGCGCCGGGCACGGCGTGCAGGATGCCGTGCGCGAGGCCGGCCAGCCTGGGCAGGAAGCCTTCCCCGCGCAGCCCGTCCAGGCCGAGACCGGCGCCGAAGCCCCCTTTGGCAGAGGCCTTGGCCAGGACTGGCCTGCCGAGCCCGCTTCCTTTGCCGCGCCCATGGACATGCGCTTCGCCGATCCCTTCGGCAGCCCCTTCGGCGCCCGTGCCGAAGCCCCTGCCTCCGGCTGGACGCCTCCCGCGGCCCCGGCCGCCGACGCCGGACAGGAGGCTCCCGACTGGCGCAGCTGGAACGGCTGGAACGACGAGGACGAGCGCGAGACCGACGTGGAGCGGCTCCAGCCGGACCCTGCGCGCGACCGCAAGAAGCCGGCGGCGCCTAGGCAGTCCCGCCAGAAGGCTGTCCGCGAGGCGCCCCGGGCCTCTGGCGCTGCCGATGCCGCGCCTGCCGGCGACGACTTCTTCGTGGACGGCTTCTTCGACGCCCTGCAGACGGTGAACGAGGAGCAGGGCGCGGCGGAGACCGGCGAAGGCGAGGCCGCCCAGGAAGACGGCGCGCAGAAGAAGCGCAAGCGCGGACGGCGCGGCGGACGCGGCCACGGGCGCAAGTCGGCCGGCGAGCAGCGATCCGAGGAGGAGCCGGCAGAGGCCCCCGAAGGCGAGGAGCAGGCGCCAGCCTCCCGCGCCGGCAAGGCCGCGCAGGCCGATGCCGAGGCTGCCAGGCGGCCGGCCGGCAAGCGCCGCATGTACATCAGCATCCTTCCCGGCGAGCAGGTGGAGGTGGCCATCACCAGCAACGGCGTGCTCGAGGAGTACTACCTCGACATGCTCCACCAGAAGAAAATCAAGGGCAACATCTACCGCGGCGTCATCCACAACATCGATTCCAACCTGCAGGCGGCCTTCATCGACTTCGGCGAGGAGAAGAACGGCTTTCTGCAGATCGACGAGATCCACCCCGAGTACTACGGCGCCCACCACGAGGCCACGCGCGGGAAGAAGTTCCCGCCCATCCAGAAGGTGCTGCACATAGGCCAGGAAGTGCTCGTCCAGGTGGTCAAGGAGCCCAACGGCGCCAAGGGCGCCTTCCTCACGACCTGGATCTCCCTGGCCGGCCGCTTTCTGGTCCTCACGCCGGGCCAGGAGCAGATCGGCATCTCCCGCAAGGTGGACGACGAGGAGGAGCGCTCGCGCCTGCGCGAGCTCATGCACGGCATCGACCCCGGCGACGACCTCGGCGTCATCGTCCGCACGGTCTCGGCCGGCGTCACCCAGACGACGCTGAAAAACGACCTCACCTACCTCAAGCGGACCTGGAGCGAGGTGCGCAAGCGCGCCACCGAAGTGTCGGCGCCCGCCTGCGTCTACCGCGAGCCGAGCCTGCCCGAGCGCGCCGTGCGCGACTACCTGACGGACGACGTCTGCGAGGTCTGGGTGGACAACGCCGAAATCGCCGAGCGCATCCGCGACACCGTCTCCCTGCTCTTCCCCCAGAAGAAGGAGCTGGTGCGCCTGCACAGCGACGTGCGCCACTCCATGTGGGAGCGCTTCAACCTGCGCCGCCAGCTCGACCAGATCTACAGCCGCGAGGTGCTCATGCCCTCCGGCGGCCGGCTCGTCTTCGACCAGACCGAGGCCCTCATGGCCATCGACATCAACTCCGGCAAGATCTCGGGCAAGGGCAACTTCGAGGCCATGGCCTTCAAGACCAACATGGAGGCTGCCGAGACCATAGCCCGCCAGCTGAAGCTGCGCGACATCGGCGGCCAGGTCGTCATCGACTTCATCGAAATGAAGGAGCACAAGCACATTGCCGAAGTGGAGCGCACCCTGCGCGCAGCCATGAAGAACGACCGCGCCCGCCACGACGTGGCGCGCATGAGCTCCTTCGGCCTGCTGGAGCTGGTGCGCCAGCGCACCGGCACCTCCGCGCTCTCCATCTCCATGGAGCCCTGCCCCGCCTGCGGCGGCACGGGCCTGCGCCGCAACCTGGAATGGCAGTCTCTGCAGGCCCTGCGGGACATCTCGAGGCTCCTGCGCTCCAGGGCGGCCTCCCCCTGCCAGTACGAGATGCCGCAGGAGCTGGGCCTCTACCTGCTCAACCACAAGCGCGACACCCTCAAGGAGCTCGAGCAGCAGTTCGGCAAAACCATAGAAATCGTCATCAAGGCCTAGCAGCTGAAAGCCCCGCGCCCGCGCGGGGCTTTTGGCCGGCGGCCCGGACAGGCGGCAAGGAGAAGAAGCAATGTCCGACACGCTCCGCACGGAAGGCGCCCCGCAGGCAGCGGCCCCTGCCGGCGCAAGCCTGCTCATGCACATGTGCTGCGGCCCCTGCGCGTGCATCTGCATCCAGCGCCTCCAGGCCGAAGGCTGGAACATTACCGGGTACTACATGAACCCCAACATCCAGCCGCTTGCGGAGTACCTGCGCCGCCGCGAGGCGGCCGGCCAGTGCGCCGAGCACTTCGGCATCCCCATGGTCTACGGCGACGAAGCCTGGGATCTGACAGCCTGGCTCAGGCAGGTCCAGGGCCGCGACACGCCCCCCGAGCGCTGCGGCTGGTGCGTTTCCAGCCGCATGGAGGGCGCCTTCGCCAAGGCCAGGGAGCTTGGCTGCACCCACTTCTTCTCGTCGCTGCTCTATTCCAGGTACCAGCCCCACGAGGCCATCCGGGAGGCCGGCGAACGGCTTTCCGGCCAAGACGGCGGCCCCCTCTTCCTCTACCGGGACTTCCGGCCCGACTGGCAGGCCGGCATCGACCTGTCCATCGAGCTGGGCCTCTACCGCCAGCCCTACTGCGGCTGCGTGTACAGCGAGGCCGAGCGCTACGCCAAGAAGCTCAAGCGGCTCGTCCAGGCACAGGCGCGACACGGGGCAAAGGCGCAGTGAGGGCGCAGGGCGCCCGCCCCCGGCCTGGCCTGCCAGGCTGAGGCGCGCACGCCCCGAAAGGGCCCCCGAAGAACGCGAAAGGCGCGAAAGGGCCCGAAAGGCGCACAAGATCCCGAAAAGCGCCAAGGACGGGCAGCCCTGCAGGCGCGGGTTTCCTGCCTGTCCCCGCCTGTCCCTGCCTGTGCAAGGCCAGGCCAAAGCGCGGGAAGGCGCCTGGCTGGCCCTGCCTCCGCAGCCCTGTCGCCAGACGCCACAGGCGGCGGTCAGCGCACCGGCATAGACCTCCTGGCACTTCTTCATGACAACGCTCGTGAGCGCGCAGACCACGGGGGCGTGTCCTGCCTTGCAGAGCAGGAGCATGGTCAACAGCCTGCTCATCCGGCCGTTTCTCCGCGCAAAGGGGGCGATGACAAGGAAGTCGGCGACAGTGAAGCCCGCCAGCATGACGCGGTCGACGTCCCTTCGTGCAGACGCCCTTTTCCAGGCCTGGCACAGGGCATCGAGGGCCTGCGGCACCTCTTCCGGAGCCAGGGTCTCGACCCTGGCCATCTCCTCCTGGCCAGGCCAGTCGCGCGCCAGGCTGTTCGGCCTGCGCTTGAAGCGCCCGGCCTGTTCTGGACGCGCATGGCCCTCCATGATGCGGTGGAGAGCGAGGATGGCTGCCGGCGAAACGTCCATGCTGGCATGGCGGACCAGAATGTCCTGCATCGCCTCGAACACGCCCAGTGCCTCCTGCTCCTCCAGGCTGGCGGGAGCGGCGATCCCGCAGGCAACGTCGAACAGGCGCCTGTCGTCGATCTCCCTGCCGTCGATGGCGCAGCAGTGCGCGGCACAGGAGACCAGCGCCTGCTCCTCGTGCAGGGCGGCAAAGCGGCTTCTGCCGCGGTCGGCTTCCGCCAGGGAAGCCTGCAGACGGCCGACCTTGTCCAGCGCGCCTTCCAGCCCCCGGGGCCACGGCAGTCCTGCCAGCGTCGAGTAGTCGAAGTTCCGCCTGTCCTGCTCCCTGCCATGCCATGCCTTGCCGCGCAGACGCCTATCAGCGCCCGGACTCCGGATCCAGCCCGCAGCAGTCCAGCGCCTCCGCATACTGCGCCCACAGCTCCGAGAGCTGGTAGCGCGTGGACCTGCCGGCGCCGGTGCGCTCTATGGCGCCTGCCTCGCGCAGTTCCCTGAGGACTGCGCGCACGGCGGGCATGCTCCTGTCCGGCAGGACGGCCGCGGCCTCGGCAGACGTAAAGCCTTCCTTCGCCCCGCGCACAGAGCTGAACACCTTTTGGGCATCGGCGCCAAGGCGGCTGAACTGCATCTTGATCCGCTCCAGCACGGGGCCAGCCATGCCTTCCATCATCTCGCCCATGCCGGCGTACATGCCGCAGCCGGTGGCAAAGCCCAGGAAGAAGACGCTGGCAAGGTGGGCTGAAGCCTTCCGCTCCTTGCGCCAGCCGGCCAGCGCAGTCCTTGCCCTGGGCTCGTAGAATTCCCGCAGGCCATCCAGCGCGGCGCTCATCATGGCGGCCAGGAAGGGCGGGCAGCCCGCGCGGCCCAGCAGGAGCACGGCCGTCAGCCGGCTCATCAGGCCGCTGCCCCGAGGGAAGGGAACGATGCAGGCAAGGTCGGCCGCGGCTGCCAGGGCAAGCCGCACGCCGCTGACGTCCCCGCGTTCGGAGGCCTCCCGCCAGCCACGGCACCACGCCTCCACAGCGCCGGGGACCTCGCCGGCGGCAAGGATGACGCTTGCGTCCATCCCGGCAAGCATGGGGCAGGCCTCTGCCAGGCTGTCCTGCTCCTGCCTGAAGCGGCCCGCCAGCGGGGCATGGGCGCCGCCCTCCACGGTGCGGTGCAGGGCGAGCAGGGTGTCGGGCGCAACGTCCAGCGCCAGAGGGTCGCTGCAGACCTCCATCGTTGCCCGGTACAGGCCAAGCGCCTCGCGCTCCGCCTCGTCTGCCGGCTGCAGACTGCCTTTGGCGAGCGCTTCCAGTCTCTCCGCATCGACACGGATGCCGTCCAGGGAGCAGGATGCCTGGACGCCCTGGACGGCGGCCGTGCCGTGCATCAGGTCGAGGCCCGGCGATTTCCTCAGTTCGCGCTTGCGTGACGTCTCCAGATACTCTTCCAGCAGCGCCACCTGCTTAGCCAGCTGACTTGGCCACGAACCAGCCAGCCGCGCATAGTCGAATGTCATCATGCTCTTTCCTCCTTTTGCCCCATGCGCCGGTCAGCTGCGCGCAATCCATTCGTCCGACGCTTCGTAGCGCGTGCCCCTGCCGGTGCCCCGGCGGACCACGCAGCCTTCCTCCTGCAGGCGCTTCAAGGCCGCGTTCACGGCTGGCCTTTCCAGGCCAGGGCAGGCATCCAGCACGTCAGCGGCGATAAAGCAGCCCTGCGTTCTCTGCGCGTAGTCCTTGACCCGGTCGTAGGGGGCCTCCGGGCGCGCAAGGGGAACCTCGAGATTCTGCAAGGCTGGTCCAAGCCGGCCGCCCATCGTTTCGACAAGGGCCGCGAGACCGCCCAGGGAGCTTTGCAGAGCCGACAGCACGGTTCGGACAAAGGGCCAGACCTTGAGTTTCTTTTCGCGTTCCGCACGGCAGAATTCCGCCACGGCGATGCCCATGTCGACCTTCATGTCCCTGAGGATCTGGAGCAGGACGCAGACAACCTCGGGCCTGATCCCCGACAGGCAGAACAGGATCGCCCCCCAGCAGCAGGCTCATGCGCACCGATCCCTTGGCAAAGGGGGACATGTCGATGAAGTCGAGCATGGCGCAGGGAATCAGAGGCAGGCGGTCGATCGCGGGATTGGCGGAAGCTTTGATATAGGCTATGAGCCATATCTGCAGGCCGGCCAGCGCCTCTCTGGGCATGCACAGCTTGTGCGAGGCAAAAATCCGGACGCCCGGCCAGACGTCTGTCAGCATGCATTGCTTGGCCTTGCACTCGCCCGCCCCCTGGGGATCGGCTGCGCGCGATCCGTGCGTGCAGGCGAAGGATGATGCTCGAATGGAGCTCCATGGTCTTAGGCTTGGCGAAGATGTCCTGCAGCACATCCCGGCAGCCGAGAATGTCCCGCTCGGTGCCTGCCGCGGGTGCGCCGCGCCCGGTCGCCAGCTCCGCAAGCCTGGACGTGTCGGCCGCGTTGCCGTCAATGCCGCAGCAGGCATTGGCGGCCTCGTAGAGCAGCTGATTCTTCACGACAGCCATGACGGCGTCATTGCGGCAGCTGAAATCCCCAAGTCCGGCAAGCGCTTCGCGGATGCGTCCGCGCATGTCGGCATAGGCCTGCGCATGGCCATCCTTGGCCAGAAATTCGTAGTCGTACCTTCTCAGCATGCAGAGAGTCTCCTTCCCCAGCTGCAGTTCGAGGCATAGCCGCGCATGCATCGCGCTTCCATGCTGCTCTTGTTCTTCAGCGCTCTGCATACCCTGTCGGAAGCACAAAGGCAAAAGGGCATCTGCGACCACTCCAGACCTGTCTCCATGGCACGGCAGGCAGGCTTCCTGCCGCCCCGGCGCCGAGGATTCGCGTCCCCCGCGCCGCGTGCCCGCCGCAGGCACGGAGCCCGCCGCTGGCACTGCCCTGCGGCGGAAAGGCTCGCCCGCGGCCGGCGGACGCCAGCCTGGCTTGTCCTTCCTGCCAATGCACCTGGCCAGCCCCATGGCTCCCACGGGGCAGACGAGACGGCAAAGGCGGCTGCCGACGCGCTTCTGGCCCTCGGCGGGGGGCTAGCGGATCTGCCTGCCAAACGCCATGGCCTGGTGTCCTGCGGCTCTGCACGGCGCGAAGCGGCTTCAGCGCCTCGACACATGCCTCAGCGAGCACGCTGGTCCTCCCGTTTGCTTTTTCCGAACTGAACGCCGCTTTGCCCCGTCCCCAGAGCCATGCCCAGCGACGCATGCGGGAGGCCAGGAGGCCAAAGGAGGCGGGGCGAGCCTATCAGGGCTGGAAAAATCGAAGCCCCGCAAGGACTGAGCGTCATTGCGGGGCATTCTTAGAGAAATTTCTGGCTCCCCAAGACGGACTTGAACCGCCAACCTAGTGATTAACAGTCACCCGCTCTGCCGATTGAGCTATTGGGGAAAGCGCAAGAGGCTATGTACGCGCATGGCGCAGGAACGTCAAGCACAATTTTACGAAAGCTGCCCCGCGGCCCCTTGCCCCGATGGCCCGCATGAGGCATGTTCACGCCTGCAGCCTGTTCTGCAACCCCTTCCTCGAGGAGAAAACCGTGTTCAAATACCTCTGCGCCCTTCTGGCCTGCCTTGTGCTCGCCTGCCCCGTGCACGCCGAAAACGGCAAATCCGTCACCAACGACTTCTACCATGTGGACCTCCCCGAGAGCTGGGACATGATCCAGAGCAACGACGAGAGCGGCATCTACATCAGTGTCTATACCACAGTCACCAAGGACGCGACCCTCACCACCGCCATCTCCTCTGCCGGCAACGCCGACATGCAGCTCATCGCCGAAAGCTTTGCCGAACAGTACGATGCCAGCGATCCCCCTGTCATCAAGGAAAACCACGCCACCTTCACCTACGAGAACTTCGAGGGCATGGACTGCACCGCCTACATGGCGCTGCAGAGCGGCCAGTACATCATCATCACCATCGCGGGCGACCAGGCCAAGGGCAAGGCCTTCCTGAAAGAGTTCAAAAGCGAGAAGTATCCCGCCTTCTTCGCTTTCAAATTCTAGCCAAGCCCCTTTCCCCGGCAACGTCATCCAACTACGCAAGGCAGGTGCATCAGCCATGTGGCGCGGCGAAATCATCAAGACCCTCTTTCTGGACATCATGCCCCTCAAGCGCAGGGGGCTGGCCTTCACCTGGAAGTCTCTGGACCAGCTGCGGGCAAGGCTGCTCGCGGCCACGGTCTATCATTTCGACGCCCTGCACGAACCGGAGTCCGCGGCGCACCAGGCCGAAGCGGCGCCCGGCGCAGGGCAGGACGTGCTGGACGCGCAGGCAGCGCCGGATCAGCAGGCGCAGCAGGAACAGGTTCAGCAGGAGCAACAGGAAGCGCAGGGCACCGAAGCTCGCCAGCCAGGCCAGCCCAAGGAGACCCAGAACCCCTCCCTCTTCGACGTGGACGGCAACGTCATGCCCCTCCCCCAGGCGGACATGCTCCTCGAGTTTTCGCTGCCCAACGGCGAGCGGCGCGCCGTCCTGCTCTCCGACAGGGAGCAGTGGGGCGTCAGAATGTTCGTCTTCCGCTACAGCGAAGAGCGCCAGCGCTGGATGTGGCCGCTGGTCGGCGTGCACTACGGTCCCACCTTCAATGAAAACTCCCGCATCGCCGTCTACGAGCCCACGGCCCTCGCCAAGATGAGCGCAGGCGCCAGAACCAGCATGATCCGGGAGCACGCCCTCGACGCCGGCAAGGCCGTCCAGCTTCTGCGCATCGTGCGCCAGGGCGGCTGGGAGCCCGAGGGCGAGCGGGGCATGACGGCCGCGGAAATCGCAGCCGGCAAGACCGCCAAAGTCGCCTCGCCGAGGCCCTCCTCCATGGCCCGCGCCAGCCGCACCCACCACGAGGCGGGCCACACCGGCAAGGGCGCCCGCCGCTCCTAGGCCTGTCCCGCTCGCGCGCATTTCCCCCACCAACCACGCCAACCTCAAGAGGAACGCACCATGGCAGACTGCATCTTCTGCATGATAGCCGAAGGCAAGATCCCTTCGTCCAAGGTCTTTGAAAGCGACACCGTCTACGCCTTCCTGGATCTCAACCCCGTCCACAAGGGCCACACGCTGATCATCCCCAAGAAGCACGCCAAGGACCTCCTCCGCCTGCCCCCTGAACTCGGCCGCGACATCGTTGAAGCCATGCAGAATGTGGGCCGCGCCGTGATGGAGGCCACGGGCGCCGACGGCTTCAACGTCATCCAGAACAATGGGCGCGCAGCCGGCCAGGAAGTCGAGCACGTCCACTGGCACATCATCCCCCGCTTCGACGGCGACGGCCTCGCGTTCTGGGCCCAGACCAAGTACGAAAGCATGGATGCCATGAACGCCATGGCCGCCCAGATCCGGGCCAGGCTCGTCTAGGCCTCCCGCGCAAGCCCCCGTCTGTCTCCTGCCTCCAGGAAGCACGCATGTCCGATCCCTACAGCCTCAAGCGCTTCACCGACGCCCAGGACACGGGTCTCTACGGCCAGGCCCTGGCGGAACTTCGCCAGGGGCGCAAGCACTCCCACTGGATCTGGTTCGTCTTTCCCCAGATTGCCGGTCTCGGATCAAGCCCCATGGCCGTCGAGTACGCCATCTCGACCCTTGACGAGGCCAGGGCCTATCTGGCCCATCCCGTGCTCGGCCCCCGCCTGCACGAGGCGACCCAAGCTCTGCTTGCTTCGGGCAAGACCGATCCCGAGGCCGTGCTCGGCTTCATCGACGCCATGAAGGTGCGCTCGTCCATGACCCTCTTTCACCGCGCGGCGCCTGAAGATCCCCTCTTCCCAGCCGTGCTCGGCACCTTCTATGCCGGTGCCGAGGACGAGAAGACCCTCGCCCTGCTCGGCCTGTAGCGGCATTCGTTCCCCTTTTTGCCGAAGCCCTGCGCCTCCTCTCCATGCCCTAGGGACGCAGGGCTTCCGTCGCTCTGGGACTTCCCTCCCCACGTTCTGGGTCTTCCCTCCCCCATGCCTCGGCATGGCCTGCCGCCGGGAGAAGCCCAGCACCCGGCAGCCGCGAAGGACAGGGCAAAAGCCCGCAGCCTGGTCCTGCCAACCGGCAGGCTGCTCTGCAGGCAAGCGGCGTTGGGGAGGATGGGGACAAGGAGCGGAGGCAATTCCCAGACGGGGGAGCGTTTGCCCAAGAACGCATGAACGGCAGACGGCGATGCCGGCGGCCTGCAGGATCAGCCAACGCTTGCTGGCAGGCTCCCTGCGGCAGCTTCAGGCATGCCTGCCGGCGCGCAGAGCAAGGGCGCGACGTCGCGGGCCCCAAGCCGCAACGGCAGGAAAAGGCTTCCAGCTAAGCGAAGCTGGGATGTTGCAAGTTGCGCATATGCATTGACATTCCCTCGGCGAGGGCCGAGAATATTTCCCTTCGTTTTTCAGACCCTGCGACGCCAGGCCAGCAAGCCTCCGCCGCCTCCACCCACCCCTACACGAGGAAAGCAGCATGCAGCTCTTCCATGCCTTTGCCAGAATCGCCTGCGCCCTTGCCTGCGCGCTTCTGCTCGCAGCCCCTGCCATGGCAGGCGCCTACAAGCAGGAATACAAGCTCAGCGTCGTTCCCGGCCCCACCTCCGGCTGGGCGCTGACCGCCATGTACTTCGCCGACCAGGTCCGCGAGCGCACCAACGGACGCGTCAACATCAAGGTCTATCCCGCAGGCCAGCTCTTCGCCGGCAAGCAGACCAACGAATTCCCCCTGCTCCGCCAGGGTGCCATCGACTTCGCGCTGGGCTCCACCATCAACTGGTCGCCCCAGGTGAAGGAGCTCAACCTCCCCTGCATGCCCTTCCTCATCGGCGCGCAGCCCCATCCCTACAAGGCCATGGATGCCATTCTCGCCGGCAAGTCGGGCCAGATGATGCGCGAGGCCATCGAAAAGAAGGGCGTCCACGTCATCGGCTGGGCCGAGAACGGCTTTCGGGAGCTGACCCCCAGCAAGGGGCCCGTCACCAAGCCTGCAGACCTCGAGGGCATGAAGATCCGCGTCGTCGGCAGCCCCATCTTCATCGAAACCTTCCGCGCCCTCGGCGCCAACCCCGTCAACATGAACTGGTCCGAAGCCGTCACTGGCTTCCAGCAGGGCATCGTCGACGGCCAGGAGAACCCCACCAACGGCATCAACCTCACCGTCAAGATCTGGCTCTACCACAAGCACCACTGCGACTGGCACTACGTCATCGACCCCCTGCTCACGAGCGTCAATCCCAAGGTCTGGGCCAGCTTCACGCCTGAAGACCAGAAGATAATCGAAGAGTGCGCGGCCCTCACAGAGAAGTACGGCAAGGCCCTCTCCCGCGTCGGCCTCGACGAGGGCGAATCCCTCGCCTACCTCAAGAGCCTGGGCAAGGCTCCTGCCGTCACCGATCCCTACGCTTTCATGGCGCAGAACGGCATGACCGTGACCCGCCTGACCCCTGAGCAGATCAAGGTCTTCGCCGACGCCACCAAGGACGTCCGCGAGGAGTGGACCAAGAAGATCGGTCCCGAACTCGTCAAGGCTGCCGAAGCGGACATGGCCTCGGTCAAGTAGGCATCCCCCTTTCTCTTGGGCCGGTAGACTGCGTTCTGCCGGCCCTCTCTTTTTGCAGAGGATTTCACCATCATGTGGAGCTTTTTTAACAGACGGCTCGAGGAAGTACTGGGAGCCGCCATGCTTGCCGTCATGGTGACGGTGACCTTCGTCAACGTCATCGTCCGCTATTGCACGACCTTTTCCTTCGCCTGGACTGAGGAGATCACCATCAACTTCTTCGTCTGGGTCGTCCTGCTGGGCACGGCCCGCTCCTTCCGGGAAGGCGGAAACCTCTGCATGAACCTGCTCTACAATGCCCTCCCCAGACCCATGCGCCTGGTCTGCTACCTCGCTGGCATCGGCATCTGCCTTCTCTTCTTTGGCGCCCTTGCCTGGACGGGCACCCTGGAGGTGCTAGACGAAATTGACCTGCAGGCGACCTCGGAGTCTCTGGAAATCCCCGTCTGGCTCTACACCGTCGGCACGCCGATCCTGTCTGCGCTAACCCTGGTCCGCATACTCCAGAACGCCTTCGAGACTCTCAGCGCAAGAAGCTGGTAGGGAGCGTACGCCATGAACAGCCAAGCCTTCGCCGATCCTGCCTTCTGGATGCTCGTCCTCTTCCTGGTGCCACTGCTCATCCGCGTGCCCATCGCCGTGTCCCTCGGCTTCGCTGCCCTTGCCGTCGTGTGGGCCTGGGACATGGGCGTCAACATGATCTCCTACAACTTCTTTGCCGGCATCGCCAAGTTCCCCCTGCTCGCCATCCCCTTCTTCGTCCTGGCAGGCTACATCATGGAGCGCGCCGGCATAGCGGCCCGCATTATCGAGCTCATGGAGGCCCTGGTCGGCGAAAAGACCGGCGGCCTTGCCATCGCGGCCGTCGCCGTCTGCACCTTCTGGGGTGCCGTGAGCGGTTCCGGACCCGCCACCGTGGCGGCCCTCGGCCTCGTGCTCATTCCCGGCATGGCCAAGGCCGGCTACGACAAGCCCTTTGCCGCCTCCACCATCGCCGTCACCTCGGGCCTTGCCATCGTCATTCCCCCGAGCATCGCCTTCATCGTCTACGGCGGCATCACCAACACCTCGGTGCCGGCACTCTTCGCAGCCGGCTTCGTGCCCGGCCTCGTGGTGGCGGGCTTCATCCTCATGGCCGTGCTCCTTATCTCGCACAGGCGGGGCTACCACGGCGTGAAGCGCACCAAGCCACTGCTAGCGGTCTTCAAAGACTCCTTCTGGGGAGCCATGACGCCCGTCGTCATCCTCGGCGGCATCTACGGCGGCATCTTCACCCCTACAGAGGCTGCAGCCATCGCCGTCTTCTACGGGCTCTTCGTCGGCATCTTCATCTACAAGACCATCGTCAGCGCCAAGATGCTCTTCGAGATCTTCGCCGAGTCCATGCGCGCCACGGCAGTCGTCATGATCGTCGTCACCTGCGCAGGTCTCTTCAGCTGGGTGGCGTCCACGGTCGGGCTCATCGAGAAGGGTTCTGTGGCGCTGCTCTCCATTTCCAACAACGAGTGGGTGATCATGCTGATTATCAACGTCATCCTGCTCCTTGCCGGCATGCTGCTGGACGCCATCTCCATCTACTACGTTTTCCTGCCCTTCATGATGCCCATCATGGCCGCCTTCGGCTGGGATCCCATCTGGTTCGGCATCGTCATGACCATCAACCTCGCCATAGGCCAGGTGACGCCTCCCGTGGCCGTGAACCTCTACGTGGCCGCCAACATCAGCGACCTCACCATCGAAGATGTGAGCCGCTCCAGCCTCCCGCTCATTCTGGCGGCCTTCCTGGCCCTTGTCGTGATCATCCTCTTTCCCGGGCTTTCCACCTTCATGCCAAAGCTGCTGGGACTGTAGGCCCCGGGCACGGAAGCACGACCGACAAAAAGCTGTACTTGGTTATTGCGTGTGAAGTGTGTCGCACGCCATTGCAATTTAGCTTGTCACATTGCCTTAGTCGTTTTGTCACAACTTTGAGAATGTTTGCAATATACCGATATCATTGAATAATATTTTTTCGCTCCGAACTTGGCGTGACAGGGTCAAATAACGCTTTGCGACAAATGACAAAGCCTATGCACAGAAACAACGGAAAGAAAGACGCTGCGGGACGGTGATCTACCCCCTGCCCAGGGCGTTAGGCCAGCTGGGAGAAGATGGCCTTTCTAGCCTCGTCGTCCGCCACGACAACGGCTTCGACCACCCTGCGGTTCCGGGCCTCGTAGCCTCGGGCATAGCCCAACCCCTGCAGCTACTCGATGCCTTCGGCCTTGAGCGCGTCTACCCTCTTTGAGAAGGGGGCAAACTTGAATTCCAGAACCACGATGAGCTTGTCGAACTGAATGACCACGTCGCTCCGTCCTCGGCTGGCGTGCACTACGGCATGAGTGACGATGTCCGCTCCGCGGAGCAGCATGCGGAAACTCCATAATCCTAGGAGGCGACGATACCCTCGTCCTCCTGCCAGCGCTCAAGGAGCTTCCGGGAGAAGCAGCCCTTGGCAGTACCAGCAGGGTGCGACGGAGCAGCTCCGCTGCAGGAACGACCAGCCCTGCTTCCGACCTGCGAAGGAGCACGAAGCGAACCTCGCATGGCAATGGCCGTGCAGGACTGCTGGCGAGCCTGCTACAGGCGCGGGGAGCAGGATGCCGTGCGCTGACTTCTGCGCCGAACAAGCGTCAGGCCCGTCGCGCTTGGCAAGGACCGCGAGGCGGTCGCGTTCTGCGGCATATCCGCCTGCGTCCTGCCTCGCCCTGCCCCGCAACCTGAAGCTGGCACCAAAACGCTATGTGGATAACGCCAAGGGCATGTTCTTCCCCCATTCGCCGAAAGCGCAGGAAGCGGCCATGCGCACCTATGCGGCTGCGCTTCTCTAGCTACCGGCGACCGTCTGCTACCAGGGCTGCAAAGAGGAGCTTGAGATTGCCGGCATCGACGTGCGCCATCTGGCGACCTTGCTCTTTGCCGGCGAGACTGGGCAGGCGACATGACGCACCAAGCGCCTGCCTCCTGAATCCTGCCTGCTGGCCCGCAGCGACCTGCGCAGGACGCCCGTCTATGTCGCCACGCCGTGGCCGAGCCTCTTCGCGTCTCTGGAAACCGGCACCTGGATCATCACAAGCGGAACGCTGACGCTGGACATGACTGGCAGGACTGGACCGCCATCGGCGGGGCTGGCCTCTTCGTCACCGCTTTTGCCGCTACGCGCTTGAAGAGCGGCTTTCCCGAGGGCAATTGCGACGTTGGCACGGCATCTTCATGGCCACACAATCAAAAAAGCCCCTGCAGAAAATCGCTGCAAGGGCTTTCTCGTAGTCTGGAGCCAACTGAGAGACTTGAACTCTCGACCTGCTGATTACGAATCAGCTGCTCTACCAACTGAGCTAAGTTGGCAAAATTTGCTCGAAAAGCTTCTAGCCGAAAGACAGCCTCCTGTCAATCTACAGGACGCTACTTCTTGCCGGTCTTCTTGGAACTCCTGCCTGCCGGGACGACGGTGATCTCCCGGCGCTGGCGCTTGCCCTGCTGCTCGGCGCCCTTGCCGCCCTGAGACCTTCCGGCGGAAGCGCCAGGCTTATTCTGGTCGCTCCTGCGGGCGTCCTTGTCCTTCTTCTCGGAACGGCCTGGCGCAGAGGAGGAGCCGCGCCTCTGCGAAGACGAACGGGCTTCGTCCCTGTCCCGGGAACGCTCCTTGCCGGAACCTCTGGCCTCGTCCCTGCCGCGGCCACCGCGGGAGCCTCTCGCCTCGTCGCGATCCCGATCCCTGCGCGAAGACCGCGCCTCGTCGCGATCCCTGTCGCGCCCGCGACGGGAGCTTCTGGCATCGTCGCGATCGCGGTCACGATCCCTGCGGGACGACCGCGCCTCGTCGCGATCGCGGTCACGGCCGCGACGGGACCCCCTGGCCTCGTCCCTTCCCCGACCGCGGCGGGACCATCTTGCCCCGTCGCCCTCGCGGCCGCGGCCGCGGCGGGCCCCTCTGGCCTCGTCCCTGTCCCGATCGCGACGGGACCTTCTTGCCTCGTCGCGATCGCGGTCGCGGCCGCGACGGGAACCTCTGGCCTCGTCCCTATCCCGATCGCGACGGGACGATCTCGCTTCGTCCCGATCGCGGTCACGGCCGCGACGGGATCCTCTGGCCTCGTCCCTGTCCCGATCGCGGCGGGAACTTCTCGCCTCGTCGCGGTCACGGTCTCGCCCGCGCCTGCGCTCGGCGCGCTCTTCGCGCTCGCGCGAGGACTTCGAGCGCCGGTACTCGCGGTCTGCCTCTTCCGAAGCCCGAGCCAGCGCCAGGCTGCCCTTGCTCATGTCGACGCGGCGCGCGCCAACGAAATGGGTCTTGAAGAAGCCCGACTCCATGGACTCGATGCGCACGCGCGTGTTGGTGCGCGGCGCATGGATGAATTTGCCGTCGCCTATGTAGATGCCGGTGTGGTAGCCGCCGTGCGCGCGACGGAAGGCGACGATGTCGCCAGGCCGCATCTGGGAGAGGTCCCGGATGGCGAAGCCGACTTCCTTCTGCTCGGCGGCCGTGCGGGGCAGCCTGACGCCAGCGCCCCGGTAGGCCCACTGCACGAGGCCCGAGCAGTCGAAGCCACCAGGCTTGACGCCGCCCCAGACATAGGGGGTGCCAATGGCGGAGTGGGCGCGGCGGAGCACCTTGCCGGAAACCGTGGGGTCGTTCTCCTCGGTCCAGTCCCAGTCGCCGCCCAGGTCGGCATAGCCGGCGTAGGACTGGCGGAAGCGCTCGTAGTCGGCGTAGCTGTCTTCCGGCTTCTTCCTGTGGGAGCAGCCAAAGGAGAGGACGCAGACAAGCACAAGGATCAGGACTTTGTAGGCATTATCCATTTCGACTCCACTCGCGTCAGGCGGCCTGGCAGAAGGGCAAGGCCGGTCTCAACAAGCTCCTATAAACAATTTGAGGCCGTTTCGACAAGGACGCCTCGCCGGCGAAAGCCAGCCTGGAGCCGTGCAAGTCTATGCAATTTCAAGAGGTTGTCGAGAAAAATGCCCTCTTCGTGCAGGAGGAAGAAAAATTGCGGCCTGCCTGCCGAGACGCCCCTAGCGGCTCTGGACGTCGAAATTGCGCTCAATGCAGGCCATGGCGTTGTGGTTGTGGATGGACTCCATGCTCTCCACCTCCACGCGGTAGCCCCTGAGGTGCGGGTGCACGTCCAGCTGCTTGGCGACGTTGCGCACCACGTCCTCGACGAAGCAGGGATTGGCGAAGGCGTGCTCGGTGACGTACTTCTCGTCCTCGCGCTTGAGTATGGTGTAGACGGGGCTGGACCCGGCCCGCTCGGCTATCTCCACAAAGTCCTCAATCCAGTCGAAGCCGCACATGAGCAGGGTCATCCTGACGAGGGTGCGCTGGCTGTGGGCGCCCTCGTTGCTGATGGCCTTGGAGCAGGGGCAGACGGTCATGACCGGCACCTCGATGCCGAGGATGAAGGACTGCTCGTCTGCGGCGTTGAGCTCGCCCGTGAGGGTGCAGCTGTAGGCAACGAAGCTCGACGCCCCGGAGGACGGCGCCTTCTTGCGGATGAAGTAGGGAAAGCGGAAGCAGACCTGGGCGCGCTTGGCCTCGAGGCGCTCCTTGATGGTGGCGAGCAGGCCCCGCAGCGAGTGGTAGCTGATCTCGCCGGCCCAGTTCTCCATGGCTTCGACGAAGCGGCTCATGTGCGTCCCCTTGAAGGAGGCGGGCAGATCCACCGTGAGATCGGCGCAGGCCACCGTGCGCTGCGTGCCGTTGGCGCGGTCTCGGGCGGAGATGGGCACTCTGACGCCGCGCACGCCGACCCGGTCGATGGGCAGAGGCACTTCGGGCGCATTTTTCTGAACGTCGATCATCAGGCCAAATCCTTTCCAGTCGTCGTGGGCACGAAGACGCCGTGCTTGACGCCGCTGCAGGCGACGAGCCTGTCGGCAAGGGAGCTCACGCTGCCGGCCTCGCCCCGAAGCACGAGCACCTCGAGGCAGTTGTGGTGGTCAAGGTGGACGTGCATGGACGTTACCACCACGCCGTAGTGGTCGTGCTGGATGTCCATGAGGCGCCGGGCGAGATCGTGGGAATGGTGGTCGTAGACGAGCGTCAGCGTGCCGGCCAGCTCGCCGCTCTGCTTCTTCCACTCGTCGCGGATCAGCGCCTGGCGAATGAGGTCGCGTATCGCCTCGGAGCGGTTCGTGTAGCTTTTGCGCCGGCACAGGTCGTCGAAGGGAATGAGCAGATCCTCGCTCAGGGAAACACCGAAACGGGCAAGCTTGGCCATAGCGTCCTCTCGTCCAGAAAGCATGCCGCAGAAGCAGATTCCAGCCTCTGCGCAAAAGGCGTGTTCCAAGTAAGCCCCTATCTTCCCGCATGTCAATCGGGTTCGGCCCGGCGCCAAAGCGGCCCGCTCCTTCCGGCCTGCGCCAAGACTATTGTTCATCCCCCGCGCATCTGCTATACGTAACTGATATTTCACCATGCTGGAGGCACAATGGGGCAGGACATCTTTGACACGGCAATAATTCTTCTGCTGGCCTTTTTCACCATCCGCGGCTGGCTGAACGGCTTCGTTGGCGAGATTGCGGCCATCGTCTCCCTGATAGGCGGCTTCTGGGCAGCCCACACCTTCCACAAGGACCTTGCGCCGCAGCTCACCTTCGTCTCCGACCCGCTCTGGCAGAACATGGGCGCCTACATCATTATCTTCGTGGCCGTCATCATTGCCGTGGCCGTGGTCGCCAAGCTCTTCCAGCGCATTCTCTCCTTCGCCTTCATCGCCTGGGCCGACAGGGTATTCGGCGCCATGCTGGGCCTGGCCAAGGGCCTCATCCTCTGCACCATCGCCTTCGTCGTCATCAACAAGTTTTTCGCCACCGCCGAATTCTTCCAGCAATCCCGGGTGCGGCCCTACTTCGCATCCTTCATCGAGCAGGTGCGCACCCATCTGCCCCCCGACGTCGTGAAGCGCTTCAGCCTCTGACGCCCGCAGCCCCAAGGAACATCGCCATGAACGAATGCAGCATCGACCAGCTTAAGGATATCGTCGCCCGCCTCACCGGCCCCGGCGGCTGCCCCTGGGACAGCAAGCAGACGCCCGAAACCCTCAGCGAGTACATCATCGAGGAAAGCCACGAACTGGTCAGCGCCATACGCTACGGCACTCCCGACGACGTGTGCGAGGAGCTCGGCGACGTTGCCTTCCTGCTGGTGACCATAGCCCACCACTTCGAAAAGCAGGGCAAGTTCACGCTGGACGACGTCTTCAAGCGCAACGCAGCCAAGATGATCCACCGCCACCCCCACGTCTTCGGGGACGAGAAGTTCGAGAGCCTCGACGAGCAGCTGAGGGCCTGGGAGGCCCTGAAGAAGGAGGAGCACCAGCAGGAGGGCAAGGCTGCCGGCATGTTCGACTCCCTGCCCCGCGACCTCGACCCGCTGGCCCGCGCCTACCGCATCCACGCCAAGGCCTCGCGCGTCGGCTTCACCTGGGAAAGCGACGAGGACGTCGAGCAGCAGGTGGAGGCCGAATGGCTGGAATACCTCGACGCCCAGAACCGGGGCGACGATGCCGGCGTCAAGCATGAAATAGGCGACCTTGTCCTGACCCTGGCCGAGCTGGGGCGCCGCCGCGGCGTCAAGGCCAACGAGGCGCTGGACAACGCCAACGAGCGCTTCCTGTCGCGCTTCCGCCGCATGGAGGAGCTCGCCTGCGCCCAGAAGCGGGAGCTCGGGGACATGAGCCTGGACGAACAGAACGAGCTCTGGGAACAGGCAAAGCAGGAAGAGGCCGGACAGGCTCCGGGCCAAAGCGCAGCCGATGCCCCCCTCGCGAAGCAAAGCCAGGCCGGCTAGCCGCGGCAGGTGCCGGTGCCTGGCAGCGGCCCTTGCGGTCCTCTGCCTTGCCCTGACGCCCGCAGGCTGCGGCCAGGGGAGCCAGCGCGAGCGCGCCGGCGCCCTGCAGAACCCCACCCTGGGCGGCACGGATCGCCGGGTGAGCTCCGCCTACGCGCAGTGGCTCAGCCGCCAGGGCATGCTCAGCCGGGCCGAGGAGCTCGTCCAGTCCGTCTCCGGCACAGCCAGGCTCTGGGGGCACAGCTCCGGCGTCCAGGACATAGGGCTCGTGCTCAAGGCCGCCCCCAGCTGGCTTGCGCTCAATCCCTGGCGCGCGGGCCTCGGGACGCCCTTTGCGAAGCATCTCGGCGACATCGATGCCAGCCTGGCGGCCTGGGGCTTCCAGGGCATCTACCTCTCGCCCCTGCTCGAAACCGACGGCGTGTGGCTCAACGACCGCTCGACCGCCCGCTTCGGCTCCAGCGCCTGCTCCATCGCCCCTGCCCACGAAGCGGGACAGGCAGGCGACATTGCCTCCCGCATCGGCAGGGTGGAGGCCCTCGGCCTCCAGCAGGGCACGGCCATCGTGCCGGCTGCCACGGGCATGGGTCCCGACTTCATGCTCCAGGCCAGGCGCCACGCGACCCACCAGGGCCTCTACTGCATGATGGAGATCCCCAAGGCCTTCTGGCCCGAGCTGCCCAAGGCCGCCGACAGCTGGGACTGCGCCCCGCTTTCCGCCAAGGTCTGCGCCCGCCTTGCCGAAGGGGGCGTCATTCCGCGGGGACTGGCGCAGGACAAGGCTGCAGGCGCCCTTGCCGCCGGCTGGGCCGCCACGGGCGAAGTGCTCGGCACGGACGGCGTGCTCCGCCGCTACGCCTACCGCTGGGCCCTCAGCCCCTGGCGTCCCGTCCTGCTCTGGCAGGATCCCTCGGGCAGGGCGCGCACCCTGCTGGCAGGCTCCATCATCCAGACCACGGGCCTCCAGCGCCAGACCCTGGCCGGCATCAGCCTTGCCGGCCTGAAGGGGCTCGACGCCCCGGGTCCCGATCCGGCGGTGCCAAGCCTTGCTCCCGCGCCGGAAGCCCTTGCCGACATGACAGGCCAGGTGCACCGCTACGGCGGCTGGAGCCTGCTCGCGGATTCGGCCTCTGCGGCCGACGGCACCCTTTCCCGCTTCCTCGCCTGCGCCGACTTCGTTGCCGTGCCGGAGCTGCCGGGGCTTGTGCGCCAGGCCTTCCAAAGCGGCAGCGCCGCTCCCGTGGCTGCCCTGCTCGAGTCCCTGGCCGCGCTTGGCCCCGATGCCAGGCGCCTTGCCCTGGGACTCGAGGACGCCGAAAGCCCCCAGACCAGCGCGGGCCTGGCCATGGCGCTGCTCGGCAGGAGCGGTCCTGCACTCGGCGAAGACAGGGCGAAGGCCGCCTCCCTTGTCCACGCCATGGCTGCCCTTCCCTGCATCCTGCCGGGCCTTTGCTTCGTGGCCTACGAGGATCTCGCCGGCCTCGCCAAGCCCGGCGATCCCGGATCGGCCCTCTTTGCCTGGCCAGAGCGCGGGCGCGGCGAGGCTGCCTTGGCCCAGGAGCCGGCCGCTCTGCTGGCCGGCACGCTCAAGGTGCGCGCCGAGCGCAGGGCTGCCGAAGGCCGCATCGCGGCCATCGCGCACTCCCCCTCCGCGCTCGCCGTGGCCAACGGGCTGCCGGACGGATCGCTGCTTGTCTGCGCAGTCAACTTTTCCGGACAGGACCAGGTGCAGACAATTGCCATTCCCCCCGCTTGCAAGGTACACAGAATCGAAACGCTCACGCCCGGCGCCACGGGCGCGGCGCGCCTTTCCGGGCGCGTCCTCACCATTTCCCTCAACGCCCGCCAGGCCGTCCACGTCCTTGTGGACGCCGGAAACGGCAGGAAAGGATTGTGACCATGGCAGACCCCAGCAGCCTACCAGAAGCCAGCGGACCAGGCGCCGCCGATGTCGCGCCAGGCCCTGCAGAAGGCGCCATTGCGATGCCGGCATCGCAGGAGGAACTCTCCCAGCCTGCGGAAGCCCTTCCCGGCAAAAGCGAAGCCGGCGAGGCCTGCGGGCAGCCCGGCAGCGAAGCCGGCGGACAGCCTGCCGACACGCCGTCCAGTCAGCCTGCCGGCGAGCTCTTTGCCATGGACAATGCTCCCGGCAAGGACGGCGTGGCGGATCCCTCCGGGGCATCGGACGCCGATAAGCTCTTTGCCATGGACGAAGGGGCGCCGAAGCCCGCCGAGGCCGAGGCCGACGAAGGCCCGCTGGCGCCCGAAGACGCCAAGACCCACAATCCCCTCTTCCGGGGGCTGGCCTTCGCAACGCCCCTGGTCCTGCTGGCCGCCATGGCGGCCTGCTGCTGGCCGCCCTTCTACATCGGCGACCTCTACTGCCCCCAGGAGGTCCTGCACTGGAAGTTCATCCAGTCCCTCGGCACCTCGCCCCTGTTGCCAAGCGCCGACGGCGCCTGCTGCATGCCCCTCTTCCCCTGGCTTGCCCACTTCATCTCCCTTGCGCTCGGCGGATCATCCCTCGCCCTGCCGCTGGCCAGCTTCGCCGGCGCCTGCGTCGCCATGCTCGGGCTCTGGCTGCTCTGCCGGCTTGGGCGCTTCGGCCGCTACACCCCGATGGCCGCAGGCCTTGTCCTGCTCTGCATGCCGGCCTTCCTGGCACTTGCCCAGTTCCTCGGCCCTGTCGCGACGGCCACGGGCCTGACCCTCGCCTCGCTCGGCCTGCTGGCCCGTGCCTGGATGAAGGAGCGCGACTGGCCAGGCATGCTGCTCGGCCATCTGCTCGCCGTGCTGGCAGGACTGACCGGCGGCCTGCTCTACGCCCTCCTGCCTGTCCTCACCTGCTTCGTCTTCTGCCTGTGGCGCCTCGACTTCAGGCGCTCGCGCAGCCTCGACGCCGTGGCAGGCTTCGCCCTCTTCCTCTTCGGCTTCCTCGGCTGGGCGATGGCGGCCATCCTCTTCGCCGACAACGTCACCTCCTCTGCCGTCATGGGCATGCTGGCCAAGATGCCCGACTTCAAGGGGCGCTGGTGGTTCCCCCTGGCCTGCTGGGCCGTCAGCACCCTGCCCTTCCTCTTCCTTCTCGTCTGCTGCTCCTGGACGAGGATACTGCGCAACAGCCTCCGCGACCTCAAGGCCAGCCGCCGCGAGAGCGCCGGCGCCGTCCTCTACATCGGCACCGTGCTGGCCCTCGTCCTTGCCCTCTTCTCCCCGCACGCGGCGGATTGCTTCCCCGCCGTGGCGCTCACGGCCGCCATTGCCGGCCGCGCCATGCTCCGCCTCGGCAAGGCGGGACTGCGGCTCTTCTTCATCCTGGCAGGCCTGCTGCTCGTTGCCGTCGGCCTCGCCTTCCTCGCCGCAACGGTGCCCGGCGTCCAGAGCTTCGTCCTCGAAACCGCCGGCATCCCGCTTCCCCGCTCCTTCCTGAAGCTGGCAAGCGAGCTGACCGTCACCGGCATTGCCGCCACCCTGGCCCTCACGGTGCTGCCCATCTTCAGCGCGGCAGCCATACTGCACGTGGCCTGGCGCAGCCGCACGGCCGCGGCCCCTCTGCTGACAATGGCGGCCATGGTGGCCCTCATGGCCCAGCCCACCGGCATCATGCTGGCTCCCGCCTTTGCCGACATGCCCTCGCTCAAGCTCAAGAACTTCAGCCAGCTCACCGGCCAGTCGCCCTCCATGCGCGCACCGGCCAGGCCTGCGGCGCAGGCCCAGCCCGCGCCCCAGAGCGGTTCTGCCGTCCAGACGGCCCCGAAACCCGGTTCCGCCTACAGCACGGCAGCCGATCCTTCGGGGCCGCGCACCATCTCCGGCCAGCCGGCAACCCCTGCCTCCGGCGCCACGCCGGCCACGCCTGAAGCCAAGCCGGCCGCGCCCGAAGCCAAGTCAGCCGCGCCCGAAGACAAGCCGGCCACGCCCGAAGACAAGCCGGCTGCGCCCGAAGCCAAGTCAGCCGCGCCTGAAGCCAAGCCGGCCGCGCCTGAAGCCAAGCCGGCTGTGCCCGAAGCCAAGCCGGCTGTGCCCGAAGCCAAGCCAGATGCGCTGCCTGCGCCCCAGTCCGACCCCGCACCGGAAGCGCTTCCACCGGCAAAGCACGACGTCCCGGCAGGGCCGGCCCGGTAGCAGGCTGCCTGCAGGCTC
>ODAI014785390.1_pt1 | contig 40564 bp, 32 predicted proteins | sample 1539321 | NCBI WGS metagenome assembly ODAI01 (sample SAMN02144231, study PRJEB22623) | gut metagenome | biome: sheep rumen | host: Ovis aries | place: New Zealand
AAATTTATTAGTACCGCTGCCTGCGAGGCAGAGCGAGAGCGTCCCGCCGATGCAGTATTTGTATGATGAGACTGTATGCATATTATATGTGGGAAGTCTGAGTAATTGAGTTACTTGTTCTTCTCGTAAATGACCCGCAGCCCCTTCAGCATCAACATCTTATCAATAATTATTTCCTTCTTACAGTTCGGTATGATCACGCCCGACAGCCCGCCGGTCGCAACCACCTTGCACGGATAGCCAAGCTCCGCCTCGAACCGCTCGATCATCCCATCGATCAGGGCAGCCTGCCCGAAGACAATTCCGCTCTTCATAGAGTCGATCGTATTGCTCCCGACCGCCCGCTTCGGCGGCTCCACGGGGATTCTCGGGAGCTGCGATGTCCCGGAAACAAGGGACTCGAGGGAGACCATAACGCCCGGGATGATTGCTCCGCCGATATAGCACTTATTCCTGTCCACAACCGTCACCGTTGTGGCCGTTCCCATATCAATGACAATGCACGGCGCGCCGTACTCGTGAAGCGCCGCCACCGAATCCACGACAAGGTCCGCTCCCACGGTTCCCGGATTATCCATCTTGATATTGATGCCGGTCTTAAGCCCCGCCCCGACGATCATGGCTTTCACGCCGGTAATCTTCCGGACCGCATTGCTGAGTACCTGCGTCAGCGGCGGCACGACGGACGAAATGATCGCTCCGCAGATCTTATCCGGGGTGATCCCGTTGAGCTCCATGATGGTCTTGATGAGCACCGCGTATTCAAGATCGGTCTTGTAAATATCGGTTCGAACACGCTCCGTAAAATGGACCGTCTCGTGATCAAGACATCCGATCTCAATATTCGTGTTCCCCATGTCGATTGCAATAATCATGTATTTACCCCATTTTCCTTATCATCGGAGCCGCTCCGCTATCGCATCAAGAATCTTGTCCGCCGTCTCCAGCTTGGAAATCAACGGCAGCGAAAGCTCCGCATCCTTCGTGATGATCGTAATCTTATTGGTGTCGTGGGCAAATCCCGCCCCCGGCTCCGCTATACTGTTCGCGGCAATCATATCCAGCTTCTTTTTGTCCAGCTTCTTTCTGGAGTTTTCAAGCAGGTTCTCGGTCTCCATGGAGAAGCCGCAGATGAACTGGTCCTCTCTCTTCCTGCCTGCCAGCGTCCCGAGAATATCGGTCGTGCGGGCAAGACGGATGACCATGTCGCCGTCTTTTTTCTTGATTTTCTGGTCGGCAACATCTGCCGGCCGATAGTCGGCCACCGCGGCGGCCATGATCAGAATGTCGGTATGTTCGAAGTGATCAAATACCGCCTCCGCCATGTCCTGCGCCGATACCACGGACACGAGCTGCACGCCTTCCGGCGGTGCAATCGCGACCTGCCCGGAAACAAGTACGACCTCCGCGCCCCGCGAGCGTGCGGCCCGGGCGATGGCATATCCCATCTTGCCGCTGCTGTGGTTTGTGATGTAGCGGACGGGATCGATGGCTTCCTGAGTAGGCCCGGCGGTCACGAGGACCCGGCGTCCCGCGAGATCCTGCTTTTTATCTGCCTGACCGTCCCCGGCTGCCTCGTCTTTCCGGTCTGAGATCCCACAAGGCAAATCTTCGCTCTTCTCTGCCTCGTCTTTCCGGTCTGAAATCCCGCAGGACGAATCACCGTTCTGGTCCGAATCGTCTTCCTTCAGCGCCTTAAGAATGCAGGCGCAGATTTCCTCGACCGGAGCCAGCTTTCCTCTGCCCACGTCGCCGCAGGCGAGAAGCCCTTCCGCCGGATCGATAAAGCGGTAGCCGAAGCTCTTAAGCTTTTTCATATTGTCCTGCACGATCGGGTTATCATACATTGCCGTGTTCATCGCCGGAGCAATGATCTTCGGGCAGGTACAGGCCATGATGGTCGTCGTCGCCATGTCATCGGCGATGCCGGAGGCAATCTTGCCGATGATATTTGCGGAAGCCGGCGCAACGACCGCAAGGTCCGCCGCCTTGGCCGCGGATATATGCTCCACGTCGAACTTGAAGCTGCGGTCGAAGGTGTCGACCAGGCATTTGCTCTCCGTCAGCGTCTCGAAGGTGATCGGGGTGATGAACTTTGCACCGTTTGCCGTAAGAGAAACCGTGACCGAAACGCCTGCCTTGATCAGTGTGCGCGCGATGTCCGCCGCTTTGTAGGCTGCTATGGAGCCGCTCACGATGAGCAGGACATTCTTTTTATCTCCTATCATATGTCATCTCCTCTTTACTCCGTAAAGTACAGGAAGTCCGTGACCGCTCTCTCGCTTCCCGTCGCGGGATTGTTGAGCACTTCATTTTCAAATATAAGCGTCGAGCTCCCGCCGCCGTCCAGACACTTTCCGAACCCGCAGTCAAGATTCATCAGGGTATCCCGGATCTCGTCGTAAGTCATACCGTTCGCGTAGCCGGTGGTGCCCGCTGTAATCAGATAATATTCGCAGGGTCTGACCATACCGATCGCCGTCCTCGGATAGCGGTAGTCCAGACTCTGGATACCGACGTTGACAGCCTCGCCGTTCGAGATAAGAAGCGTGTCGCCGCAGCACCAGGTGTCCGTCACGCCCATTCGCAGCAGGTCGTCCACCGTCATGCCGGCCTGCGGTGAGAAGAGATTGCCGCCATTTGTAAGACAGATCTCCATGCCGTTCGCATATACCTTACTGTCAGGCATGACCTGGCCGTTCTTGATCTTGGCGTCGGCCATCGTCGGCGTGTTGGTTGCATAGTCAAAGTTACTGCCGTTGATTCCGACGACCCATCCGAGGCGCTCGGAAGCGCTGCTCGGCGTCTCGCGTGCTCCGCCGTAATCGTCATTGGAAAGTCCCGCGTGGATCTGGGACGGATCATCGATGATGATGTGAGTCAGAAGGTATGTGTAATTCGCCTCGGTATACCGGTTCACCGTCACCATGATCGTATCGGACAGATGGCTGTACTCAGCCGTCCTGATTTCCTCCGCATAGCGCATCGTTGCGCGGCGGATCTCCGTGTCGTGGAGAACCTGAACCTTGAAGATATACATCTTTCCTTTATAGATGAACGGAATTTCGTTTTCTCCGGCAGACAGCGGCAGCAATGCCTCTGCCCCCAGTTCAATATCATCGGCCGAAACAACGACAGTCTTTCCGTCCTCATACACAAGGGTAAGCTTGTCGACCGTCAGCCTGTCTTCCTCATAGAGAGGACCAGGTGCCTCATAGGTCGCACCGGTGATCGGGATCGGATCAATGTGTACGTCGGTCTCGCCGTAGACACTGTTCACCTTAAAATCGCCCGGATCATTGACTACGGCTTCCGATGTGAACGCGGAGGCAGTTGTCTGCGCGGTGTGTCCGTCTTCAAATGTCGCCGTCACTCTCACATTTCTCGCATCCGCCGTATCGCCCGAGTAAACCTTACCTTCATACCGGGCAGACAGAGAAGAGACTTTGACCGGTTCGATATGGCATACCGTGTCACCGTACTCCGTGTGAACCGGAATGTCCGCCGCTTCGGTCAGGACGCCGACCTCCTCCGCGGTGCAGTCAATGTCGACTTTTGCGCCGTCCTCATACTCCATATAGGCCTTTACTTTTTCGAGATCCGGAGCGTCCGCATAGTAGACCTTTCCGTCATAGTCAGCCCGGATTGCCGTAACCGGAATTGCGTCCACAACAACGGTGTCCGTGAGGTTACCCTTGCTGATCGTATATTCGGTGACGGTGTCGCCGGTCATGATAAGCGTTTCGTCTGTCTTTTTCGTGCCGGCTTCCTTCGCCGGGGATTCTTCCGCGGCATCCGCTGCGTCTGTATTCTTTTCGGATGCCTCCGCTGCGGCGTCGTCCTTATCCGAAGCGGCAGTTCCCTGCTCAGACTCATTCTCTGCAGAAGCATCTTCCCCTGCGGGCCTGTCTGCGTTTGCAGCATCCTGCGCCGAACCGCCTTCTCCGGCAGCCTCCGTATCCTGAGAGGGGCTGCTTTCTTTAGAATCCTGCACATCTTCGGCCGGGGAGGCTTCATTTGCATTCTCTGCAGCTTCCAGAATGTCCTCGGCCGTGACGATGTTCCTGTTCTTTTTGCGGGCAAATTCCTCGAGTCCCGTATCGGACTCCGCCGATTCGTCATCCACATCGTCGATCGTGTACTGGCCCAGGACCTCAGCCTGCTGTTCCTCGGTCCAGCCGTCCCAGGTCACTTTGTACCCATCCGCCTTCTGTTTAATGCCGAACAGTGTCGAGGTCTGCACGATGAAATCATTTTCGGTCAACGCTGTGTGCTGATGAAGGGTTCCGGTCTGTTTTACTTCAATTCTGACCGGAACACAGAATCCCACAGCGAGAACGGCGGCACAGACGGCGGTGCCTGCGAGCATCGCCTTTTTGTGTTTTTTCAGCTTTTCTTGTATGGAATAGTTTTTCTTCATTCTTTCTCTCTTTTTATGCGTTCATAAAACAGGTACCTGTCACTAACTTAACATAATTATATATATTTTTCAATTGCTTAGAAAATGCAAACCCATAGTGACAAATCACAGATAGCCGGACTGTACACTTTTCTTCAGGCACAATCATGAGGGAAATCCTTCGCCGTCCGCCTGAGAATCGGTTCATTTTGCACTTTATGCGACCAAGTTTATTTTCTCTACAGAAATTGTCAAATTAATGCTATAATGATACGAGTTATGCCCTTGCGGCGCCCTATGATAGAAAGGATGGTTTTATGCCCGGTATCAAAGCAGTTATTTTCGACCTCGACGGCCCGCTCTACCCCTACCGCAGAGCCGACAGCTCAGGCTGCGAAGCCCTCGGCCTTTACGTAAATCAGCACTTCGGAATGGATCCCGCCGCCATAAGGCAGGAAATCAAAGAATGCTGGGATATCCAGAACGACCGGATCGGATTCATCTGCGCAGCGACCCACAACCGACTCATCCGCAGTCAGGTCATCTGCGAGCGGAACGGATGGCCGGTCTTTCCCCACGCGCTGAACATGGCGGAAACGTACTGGCGGGGATTCCTTCGCGGAATGGTCGCTGAGGAAGGAATACATGAGCTGCTCGCCGCTCTGAAGAGGACAGGCGTTGACGTCGCGCTCGGGTCCAACATGACCTCCTACATTCAGTATCTGAAGCTTATGCAGATCGGACTGCCAAGCGCCTTCGATCACATCACGCTGAGCGAGGAGACCGGTCTCGAAAAACCGAACAGAAAGTTCTACGAGATGTGCGCGCGAAAGTCTTATCTGAGATTCGACCCGACCGGAAAGTACGAGGCCGGAGCCTCCACCGGTCCGGACATCGAGGAGTTCATGGGAAGCTGCCTTTTTGTGGGCGATACGCCCGGGATGGACTATTACGGTCCGATTGAGGCCGGGATGAAGGCCTGCCTTTATCCGGCCGGAAACCCGGTTCCGGAGGGAGTGGAGCCGGAGGATATCATTTCGAGCTATTTCGATTGCATTAAGGAAAATGGCGTCCTGCTCGGACGGCATTTCCTGCCATTCCCGCAGCAAAGCGGAAACGCCTGACGTCCCAAGCGCTGAAAATGAATAAGACCGACTGTTCCCGCAGCAAAGCACAACGTCCCCGACAACACTTTAAACAAGGAGCTTCTTCCAATGGACTATAAGTACCCTCTGCTATATACTATCGACACTTATGTCAAGTACATTTTCTCAGTCTGCCTCGTTATAGTGGCCTGCATTCAGACGGGGCAGGTCCCGTGCCTGATAGCCGGTCTCATGGAGCTGGCGGCCATTTTCCTGATCTCGAACCCGATCATCCGGTTCAACCACATACTCGGCTGGATCGTAAACGGGCTGCTCCTTCTGCTCTTCAACATACAGATGGCCGTTCTGACCTTCGGGAATACCTACATCTCCCTGGTCATGATGACCAACCTGGACTCGGTACAGGATCTGGCAGGTCAGGCCTTCACCTACCTCTCGGCCATCGTGGCCGTGCTCATCCTGTCCTTCATCCCCGCGCGGCACGTCGGAACGGCAAGGACCGCGGAAGCCAGACTCCTCGCGCTGGTCCTCGCGGCAGAGCTCTGCTACACGCTTGGCTGCGGCAACGCGGGCTCCCCGTACTACGCTTACTACACCCTGATACAGCAGAGTCGGGGTACGCAGGCGGCGACACGAAGTATCCAGGGCTCACCCGTTTACACAGAATATTTCCACAACACGACGTGCGCCGACCACATCGATAAGCCGGAAGGGCTCCCGGAACAGCCCAACGTCATTCTCATTTTCACGGAGGGACTCTCTCAGAATATCGTGACCGACAGCCGGAAGATCATGCCCAATGTCGCCGCATACGAGAAGAAATCCATTAATTTTACCAATTACTTCAATCATACATTTGCGACATACCGGGCGCTCAGCGGCCAGCTCTACTCGGGCTACCAGCTCAACAATTATGACTCGAATGCGCTGCCTTCGCTTCAGAGTATCCTCTCCGACGCAGGCTACACGACTTCCTTCATTAACACGGAAGCGCGGAACATGAATTTTACAAATTACCTCATAGAGATGGGCTTTGACAATGTCATCAGCGATCCGACCTTCGAGAGCAAAGGGGTGGCGGACACGGTCTCGGACAAAGACGCCTACGAGCTGCTTTATAACACGGTGACGGAGCAGGGCAAATCGGGCCGGCCGTTCTTCACGGCCATCTATACCTTCGGCACGCACACGTCGCTCAACTCCCCCAATGAAAAATTCGGGGACGGAAAGGACAGCATGCTGAACAAGTTCTACAATCTGGACTGCCAGTTCGGGGAATTCATGAAGAAGTTCGAAGAGAGTGATCTTAAGGACAACACGATCATCTTTTTCACCGCTGACCATGCGACTTATCAGGACCGCCTCTTTAATGCGACTTTCCCGGACTATGACCGCCAGCACGCGGAAGTCGATGAGATGCCGTTCTTCATTTATCACAAGGGTGTTGAGTCGCAGGAGATTGATGTGAGCGGGCGCAACACGCTGAGCCTCGCCCCCACCGTGCTGGATTACCTCGACATATCAGTGGACAACTATTTCCTGGGGATGACGCTGTTCGCCGGTGCCGACAACAATAATAACTATGATACGCTCTTCACGGATTCGGCGATCTATCTCTCGACGCGCGAGGGCAAGGTTCGTCCTCTGTCGGAGGCGGAGCAGGATATCTTCGATATCAAGCTGCAGCAGTATTATGCTGCAAAGACGCAGCCGCCCCGGATAAAGGAGAAATAGGTTACTTAAATAACTTAAACTTCTCACATGGAATACCCGGACAGTCTTATCATACAGATACGGCTGCTAAAGAATTTAAGTGAGAGGTTTTAAGTCAGTAAGATACCTGAAAAAGGCGTACTGTGCGGCAATCCTTTTGTAGCCGCAAAAAGTGAAAAAAATCGAAAATTTATAAGCTCTATACCGTTCCGTAACGTATACTATTATAAGGATCAGAAAATTATTAAGATATAACACAGTTCAAACAGGAGGTTATCATGAGTGAACAGGACAATATGGTTATAAACGAAAATGAGCTTGAGGAAGTTGCCGGCGGTATCATCGGTATCATGGTCATCCCGTATGTCGTTCAGAAGGGCGATACAATCACGAAACTCACCAAGAGATTCAACACGACAGCGACTCAGATCAAGAAAGACAACGCTGACGTGCTGAAGGGTTCCACGAAACTGAAACCCGGCATGATCCTCAACATCGCCAAGAATTCCAAGAGATAAGGCGGTATAGGAAAAGGGGCTGTCGCACTATTCTATTGCGACAGCCCCTTTTTATTTCATCAGCTCATATAATCACCGTTGTAGCTGACAAGTACCGCACTGATCACGCCGTTCATGTCCGCCATGCTGTTGACGAAATCGGTGTTATCCTCTTTGAGTCTCACCTCCAGGTTGAGCTCCACAAGCCCCTTCTGCGCGGTCTTGCTCTTCACGGACATCTTCTCAACGTTCGACTTCAGGTACTCTGTAGCGGCGGTCTCCGCCTCATGATTTTCGCAGCGAAGAACAACGATATACGGTCTCGTATAGGTCTTGCGGTTCACAAAGAAAATAAGCACAAGGCCGATTACGGCACTTCCGATCACGGCCAGCGGGATCATGCCCGCCGCAAGGACGATACCGGCCGCAATGGCCCAGAAGAGAAATGCGATATCCAGCGGCTCTTTGATCGCTGTACGGAAACGCACGATGGACAGCGCGCCGACCATACCGAGTGACAGGACCGCGTTGCTCGTGACGGCCAGGATGACGAGCGTCGTGATCATGGTCAGGGCGATGAGTGTAACGCCGAAGCTTGCCGAATACATGACGCCTCTGTAGGTCTTCTGATAAATAAAGAAGATAAAGACGCCGACCGCAAATGCAAGAACCAGTGCCAGGATCATGTCCGCGATGTTGACGGAGGTAACATTTTCGAGGAAACTCGATTTGAAAATATCATTAAAACTCATGGTAATTCTCCTTGTTTTCTATTTGTCATGCTATCTTATTTCAATTCAATCATTCGAATCATACCAGGCTGCCGGTCAGCGCGGCTTCGTTCCGCATTTTCCTTCCCGGGCACCCTGTGCGGTGGCACGTCCTGCATTTTCCTTTCTTAGAATCATACGGTTCCTGAGCATCTCAATCGTACGCTCTGCATACCGCATATTTTGAAAATGCCTGCGCCCGTCTGTTCTCCAGATGGACAGCGTCCCGGATGATTTCCGGCAGGAACGCATCCCACTTGACTTCCAGTATGATCGGGTCGTCCACGATCGGGATCGTCGGCGTATCCGGGTTCAGGAAATCCGTACTCATGAGCCCGGTCCTGATGTCGTAGTCAAGGGTTACCCGGACATTTCCCGCGGGAAATACGAAGGGCTCCCTCGTGTAATCGACGATCGTCTTTGCGCGGAGGCCGGTCGTCCGCATTTCCACGAACAGTTCCCGGATGAGCTCCGAGGGATCGTCGGCCATCCAGTCGATGTTCCCGTCCGCGATCGACTGCGCCTGCTCGGGCGTCAGCGGGGCCATGGCTTTGGTGCCGAGATTGTTCCATTTGCTCTTTTTTTCAAGCCGTATGAAAGAAAGATCATCGTTGTAGTATCGGATTCTGAACTTCTTCCGGTTGTCCACACCGTCGATTTTTTCACGCAGGGCCTTGTCCGATAGTGTGTCGAAGTAGAGGCTGCGGATTTTGTATTTGCCATCGACGGCGTGTGGATCGGGCGTTGTGATGGCACGCATTCTCGCCCGTATGATGAGCATATCCATGTAGTTGATTTCGTGTTTCCACTCATGTCTGAGGTTACTCATTGTGACCGCTCCTTTTGTGCTGCGGGACTTGATTTTGTTTCCATACCAAAATAGAGGAAATGTGTGTTGAGATTGTGTAAACTTTTCGTAAAAAAAGTGATTTCACAGAACAATCATTGTGCCTGAAAAGCATATGCTGTCCGGCACACCTGTGAACTGTAACCTCCGGTATAATAGCGCAGAAAAGCGGGGGGTGGCAAGAGAAATATGTTAACAGGCGCAAAAAGAGCCGCTGTGAGCAGTGTTGCGCACAGCAGCTCCATTTTCCGATAAGATTCGCGTCAGCCCAGTAGAAATGACAGCTTCGAGAGGCTGTAGAGCGGAACGAATGGGATGAGGATCGGGACATTTTTCACATATCTTTTGTACCGGGAGTCCTCACCGTAGCGCAGATCCTGCCTCAGCTCCAGTCTCCGCACCTCCCAGAGCGTCAGCAGGATGATGCAGACATACCCGATGGCGGCGAAGACCCACTGCAGAGGGCCTCTGAGCGCGGTGAGGCCCGAGACAAATACCCCGGTCCAAAAAAGGAGCGCTCCGAAATAGTTGGGACAGCGGACAAGGCGGTAGAGGCCGGTGTCGACGAAGCGGTCGGGCCGTTTTTTCTTGGCTTTGTACTTCTGGAAGTCCGCAGCGCTTTCCAGTATCAGTCCAAGGAGCATAATGAGGGTTCCGAGCAGGGCGGCGAGATCGGTCGTGCCGCCATTTGCCAGCCGAAAGAGAACCGGCGAGAGCTGGAGCGTGTAGATGAGGGAGCAGCCGATCCAGGTGATGAGCTTCCAGGTGATGGCCGGGTTTGGCGCGGGTTCGTATTGCATGGCGTCGGCGTAGGCGGGGAGCAGGAGCTCCCGGCCGAGCGAGTAGCCCGCGACTCGGAGCCCGTAGACGAGCAGCAGGATGCACTCAAGGGTGAGCAGGGTGCTCATATATCGCCTGAAGAATACGGGCATGGCGATGCCGATGACGGCGATCGTGAGACCGTAGCAGACGCTGAAGAGCCAGGCGTGCCTGCGGAAACCGATCGAGGTGATCAGCAGGGCTATGAAAAACATTACGAGGTATTGCATGTTGTCCTCCTTGGGTTTTTGAAAAACACGAATTTTATACGCATTCACATAACTTATTATACACCTCTTCGGGGTTTCGTTCAACTGGATTAATTTCGTCGGGGCGGCCCCGGCTGGTCAGGGGGTCAGACCCCGGCCGGGGTCTGACCCCGCCCGAGATCGTCCCCCATATTCACGAACCCCCTCTTGTCACTGTTCACAATCCCCAACTTGCTGTATAATAAAACCGTACGCACACAACACGAAGACCAGACGGAGGTCCGCATGAAAACCAGAGAACTCCTTGAAAAAGACAAAGAGCGCCTGCTCGCCAGACTCGCCAAGGCCGACACCCCCGAGCAGACCGTAGGCGCCCTCGAAGATGAGCTGAGCCGCATCCAGATCCAGTACGGAGAACACGTGACCGACGAGACCCTGTCCCGGGAAGCCTCCTACGCCCTCCAGACCGCCAGAGCCGCCCTCTCTCTCGTAGACAGCACCGGTGAAATCCGGACCTATGAGCGGACGGACACGGCGCGCAAAGCAGCCAAGGGCAAATACCTCATTCCCCTCACCGCAGGCTGCGGAACCGGGGCTGCAGGCGCCGCACTCCTGGCCATGGCTCCCGCCGCACTGACCCCCTTCGGCGCAATCCTCGTCATAGCCGGTCTGATTCTGACCTTCGTCGGAGGATACAATTTCGGCAAACGAGGCTCGCTCCCGGACAAGTCCGAGCAGATCGTCGACGTGCGAATGGACAGCGACAAGATCTACCGCAACCTCGGTGCAATGCTCACCGTGGTCGACCACAACCTGGAAGACGCACGGCTGACCGAAGCGGAGCCCCTCATGACCTCCGAACCCTCACCGGATGACGTGGATGACGATGAGCTGCGGCTCCTGTCCGCTCTTCTTGAGACGGCATACTCCGCGGGCGACGCGTCCGAAAACCGTCAGACGATCTCCGACATCACCTTCTATTTGCACAGACGCGGAATCGACGTCGTCGAATACAGCGAATCAGCCTCGAACTATTTCAACCGCATGCCCGCTATGCACACGCAGACACTGAAACCGGCTCTGGTCAAAGATCAGGTCGTTCTCATTCGCGGCATGGCTGCGGTAAAGTCACGTTAGGAGAATTTTTATGGAACGATTTTTTGGATTTGACCTCGGAGACGCGGAGAGCGCGGTCTCCTATTTGAAAAAAGAAGGGATGAAGAACCCCGAAGTCATTCCGGTCCGGGACGCCAAAAGTTTCATAACCGCCTACGCGCGCCTGAATGACCAGACACTTCTCATCGGGGAGGAGGCCTGTTACACCGGCGATGCCGCCGAGCGGAAGCTCCGCTTCAAGAGCCGCTTCCTGAAAGACCCGGCCGTCGACCGGGACGTCAGAAGCTTCGCGGCCGGCGTGCTCGGCGAGCTGTACATGAGCGGCGACCTCATTCAGGGCGAGGACTGCTGCTTCTACGTGGGCTGCCCCGCGGGCTGGAATAAGAACGACCGCGAGCGATACCGCCGCATTTTCGAAAAAACCGGGTACCCGCCCACCAAGATCATCTCCGAATCCCGCGCGGCCCTCGTCAGCGCCTGCCGCTCCAAGCACCTGCAGGTGGGCTATGACATCCTCTCCCACCCGGTACTCGTCGTGGACATCGGTTCCTCAACGACCGATTTTGCCTATATCGCCGGCGGCCGCGAGGTGGAGCTCCGCACCGGCGGCGAGGTTTTCCTCGGCGGCGGCATCATGGACGAGATCCTGCTGGAGGAATCCGTCGCGTCATCGAATGATGAGCGCCGAATCCGCGAGGCCTTCAGCAAGAGCGACGCGTGGCGGAGTTACTGCGAATTTGCGGCCCGCCGACTCAAGGAAAAATACTTTGCCGACGAGGAATACTGGAAGACACATGAGTGTACGCAGACTGTGCAAATAGTCTACGACCGCCCCGTTCGCCTCACCCTGCGCATGAATGAGCAGATTGCCGACAGGCTCCTGAACAAAAAAGTCAGAAATCTGGAAAGCAAATCTTTCCGTGAGGTGTTCATCGAAAGTCTCCGGGACACGCGCCGCAATATCACCGGCGACATGCCCGATCTCATCTTCCTGACGGGCGGCGTGTCCAGACTTCCGGCCATCACGGACTGGTGCCGGGACGCCTATCCGGAGGCGGTCATCATCACGGAGCTGAGTCCGGAATTCTCCGTCTCCAAAGGCCTGGCCTGGTGCGGAAGCATCGACGAGGAAATGCGGGAGTTCGAGGCGGAGTTGCAGAATCTGATCGACTCCACGACGATCGAGCGGATCGTGACCGAGCAGATCGACGGCCTCTATATGGGGGCGGTCGACGCGCTGACGGGACCGATTCTCGAGAACTGTGTCGTGCCGGTTATGGACAGGTGGCGGAGCGGTCAGATCGAGAAGCTCGCCGACATCGACGCGGAGCTGAAGAAGGAGATCGAGGTCTATCTGCATACCGACGCTGCCAAGAATCTGCTGGTGGATCCGGTCTCGCAGTGGCTTCGCAAATACATAGCGGCTGAGCTCGAGCAATACACGATGCCCATCTGTCTTAAGCACAAGATTCCGTATCGGGCGCTGAGCCTGAATTCCTATTTGTCGCTGTCCGAGATTGATATAAAATTGAACGCCAAGACGGTATTTGCCGTTGAACAGTTCACCTGGATGATCGACACGATCATTTCGATCCTGGTCGGGCTTCTGTGCGGAGGAAGCGGCGTTGCGCTTATCGCAAACGGTCTCCCCGGCATCTTCGCCGGCGCCGTCCTCTCGCTCGTGATCCTGTTCCTCGGGAAAAATAAAATGCAGTCGGCTCTCCTGAAGGTCAATATCCCGCTTCCGATGCGGAAGCTTCTGCCGAAGAAATATTTCGAGAATCACCTCGAGAGCATCACGGACGAGGTCCGCGCGAGCTTCTACGAGTCGCTGGAAAAGGACAAAAATGAGGAGATTTCGGAGCGGCTGGTCAATGAGATTTCGGAACAGATCGAGGATTGCCTGACGAAGATGGCGAGGGTGGTGGAGATACCGCTGGTGAGCTGAGGTGTCCTGTTGCCTTGTCACTGCCATAGGTTTCATAAAAACTCCCGGCCGCCGATTCATTCTGTGAACCGGCGGCCGGGAGTTTTCTTTTTCGATATTGGCTCTTAGCTCAGGTGCTGCTCTTTCAGGTTCTTGCGCTTAAGTGGCGGTTGGGAAGGATTTATCAGATACTATCTCCGTGTTTCCAAGCGTGAGCAGATGAACACATTTAACAATATTCAATATCGGCATTCACTATTAACAGAGACTCGACAGCGATCTCATCACCAGATCTACATCCTGATTCTCCAATTCATGAATAATATGGAGATATGTTTTCTGGGTTGTGTTCATGCTTGCATGCCCAAGTCTTCTCGCTACGCTTCCTATGGACACTCCCGCAAACAGTAAAAGAGAGGCATGTGTATGACGCAGCCCATGAATAGAAATCACCGGAATACCTGCTTTTTTACAATGTCTCTCCAAGATATCATTAACAGTAGAATTATAAACTTTATCCTTCTTCACAAATATCGGCTTGTCCTCCGGAAGGCCTTTTGCAAGTTCCGAGAACTGCACCACCGTCTGCCAGTCAATCTGTATTTTCCGGACAGAAGACTTATTCTTTGTAGGCAGAAATCCCCCGTCCCCTTTATAGTCCCAGGTCTTACTGATTGAAAGAGACTGGTGCGGAAAGTCAAAGTCCTTCGGCGTCAAAGCCAGAGCTTCCGAAAACCTCATTCCTGTCTTAGCCACCAGCAGAATAAACCAGTCCCAGTTGACCTCCGCTCCAAGATCAAGATTAACCAGAAGAGTATGGAGCTCAAATTGATTTAAGTATTTAATCTTCTTCTCTCTGGGTGTCTTGCCTTTAATAATTACTTTTCTGGTCGGATCCCTTTCAATCAGTCCTTCATCTACCGCATCCAGAATAGCTCCCTTTAACTGATGGTGAAAATCCATCGTTGTCTGTCGCTCATGTTCTTTCGCATAGTCATTTAAAAGCTTCTGATAAGTGATTCTTGTCATTTCACTCATCCTGACATCCGGTATAAGCTTTTCCAGCCACGACTGTGTCATGAGATACTTGTCAAGTGTAACTTTTCGGATAGCTCCTTCCTTATAAACCTGTACCCACTGAGAATAATAATTACAAAACAGATCCGTGTTTTTAGCCTGCTCTAACATAACGCACCTCCGGAAATGTTATCTGCCCACGCTTGATCAGGCACTTTTCTCATTCCGGCATCTCAATATTAAAGCCACCTTTTAGTATAAAATCTCTTAACAGATTATCTATCCTGATATTCACCTTCGGAATAGACAGTTTCACTCCGGAAACGGCCTCAAAATATGCCTTCGCTCTTGCCTTGTCTGCCGTCGCTTTCAGGGCATCAAATCTTCCGAATTCATTAATATTGTCCGCCGTGACATGCGCTGACATCATATTTCGCAGCATTACCTCATTTACGCCGAGCGCATAGGCAGCTATGCGGTGAATCTGATCATCTTTAGCTTTTGATGCGTACTCTGCAACATACTCCCGGAAGGTTTTTCCCGGTAATACCTCTGCATCCCCGCTCTGAATATCATGAAGGAAAATGTTGGCGTATTTCTGTTCATCCTGTGACAGCGTCGCAAATGTCTTGTGAAGCTCATCCTCCGCTTTTTGAAGCTCCTCCGCATGCACACCTTCCGTGTGAAGTAATTTCAGGAACTTGTCGAAACGGGAATTCATATAATCCGAATCTATTTTGTCCGTGTCAATGGTGGTAAGATATCCGTCAATATCATACGCTGCCTCTTCTCCGCTATCGGAAGTAGCGCCAGCTGCCAATTCCTTATACCTTCTGGCCAGTACAAGATAAGTGGTTTCATCACACTCCATAACAATCCGTCGGCCAGCATCTGATTCTTCCTTCTTAAAAACATATTCGGACTTCTTCCAGCTAAAGCCCTGAACTTTCGCTGCTTCCAGATAATTATTAAATTGCCTGTAAAGGTCAGCAAACTTCTTCTTTTCTGAAATTTCCTCCGGCAATTTCTCGAAATTTTCTATGTCCGATACCTCAAAGACATCTTTTATCTGCCCAAACACATAATTCATAGAGGCAAGATTTTTATCCAGTTTCTGTGCAAATAATCCGAAAGGCCGGTCTCCGGAATAAAGCTTTACCGCGGCTTCTATGTTCTTCGTCATAGTATGCGGTTTTCTGTAGTATTTTATCGTACCGAATTGCTTATCCGGTCCGAACAGCCTGTTGGTACGCGAAAATGCCTGAATAATATTTTCATATTTCAGCATCTTATCAAGATACAATGTATTGATCCATTTTGAGTCGAAACCTGTCAGCATCTGATCAACAACTATCAGAATATCAATCTCCTTATCCGGCTCCCGTTCAATACTCAGATATGGTCTCTTATGAGCAAGCCTTGCCGCAATGTCCTTCTTCATCTTGGCAAAAGAAGCCGCAGTAAAACTCTGTCCGTACCGCTCATTGTAATCTTCAATTACTTCAATCAATCCGTCTTCTTTGAATTTCGCGCCGCCATTATTATCAATACTCGGATCAAATAAAGCCGTTACTTTGAGATAAGGAGCTTCATCCCTGAGAAGGCGATAATATTCAATGGCTTCCGGTATACTGCCGGTCGCAAATATCGCATGGAATTTCCCATTCTGTGATAAAGTCAGCCAGTTCTCCGTTATATCCTTTATAACCATAGACCGGTGCTCTCTTGTCCGGTACTGACTAAGCGGGATCTAATCCTCAATTCCTTTCTGATAGCTTCCATCACTGCCATGGTCTCCGGCCATCGGAATAACCTGCATATAATCCAGAAAAACCTTTTTCTTCACAGGATCATCAAGAGCTTCCTCTACTGTATCCGCTTTCGCCTTTTCCAAGGCGACTACCCGTCTCAAATCCTGATCTTTGAATGTGAGCACTTCATATGGATCGAACCCAAGTACATTTTTATCACGGATACCATCAGCTATACTGTATCGATGAAGTTCGTTGCCGAATACAGTTGCCGTAGTACTCATTTTCTTCTGATTCTCATCCTGAATGGGCGTTCCTGTAAATCCAAAGAATAAGGCCCTGGGAAATGTCTGCTTGATCACAAGCAGCATCTCACCGAAAGTAGACCGGTGCGCCTCATCGATGATAAAAACAAGCCGTTTGGAATTGATGGCATAAAGGTCTGCGGCTTTTAAATGCTCATTTTCTTCGCTGATGTTGCTCATTTTCTGAATGGAAGTAACAATGAGCGTGTCTGAAACATCATCACTTTTCAGTTTGCCTATCAGGACATGGGTATCCTCCGTCTCCTGCACGGTGTTGGCTTTCTGCTCCTCCGGCAGTCCCGCTCCTGCAAAATTTCTATATTCCTTGAGCGACTGTGTGCCAAGCTCGATTCGATCCATCAGGAAAATTACTTTATCCGCGTCCTTAGATGTAGCAATCAAGTGAGCAGACTTAAACGATGTCATCGTCTTGCCGGAACCTGTCGTATGCCAGATGTATCCTCCAAGTTGATTGCTTTCTCCCCATTTTGTCTTTGATACCTTGTCTGAAATGGCATTTGCAGCATAATACTGATAGCTGCGCATTACTTTCAAAACGCCATCCGAATCATCCGCGACTGTATAAAAGCCAATGAGCTGATGCGCCATCGGTATGGATAACAATGTGGAGCCTATCTGCTTCCAGTCATTAATAGGTTCATTGTTAAAATCCGCCCAATGGAAATAATAATTAGGATTGAACACTCCATCCGGTCCCGGATTAGCATAATACAGAGTCTCCTCCGGCGTCATGGCAACAAATATCTGTACCAGCGAAAAAAGGCCGGTGAATATACCTTCCCCGGCATATTTTTCAATCTGATTGGATGCTTCCGAAACCGAATGGCCGCTTCTTTTCAGCTCGATATGTATGACCGGCATACCATTGATAAGCAGCATCAAATCACCACGACGGTCATTCATGATTTTCGATTTTGTTGGGAATTTGGGCTGTTCGGCGATCTGATAGCGGCTTTGACCTGCCGCTATTTCCCGTCTCTCATAGATCTTCAATGAGACTTCTTTTCCGAAGTGAGCAACGTCATCCGGATTGTCACGGGTAATTGCCACACTTCCGCCGTTTATGAAGCCATTCAGTCGCAGAGGGGTTCTCAAGGTTTTGATCTGTTCAATGATCTGCTGCATTTCTCCATCCGTGAGCGGATAGTCATTTAACCTGTCAATGCCCCGATTGTTCTCAAATAAAATATCGGCCCAGTTGCGAATGAGATCGGCCTCAGTATAATTTTTTAATACTTTGCTCTCCCAGCCCTTGGTTTGTAATAAATTGATCAGAGCTTGTTCGAAATCGGCTTCTTTGTTGAATATCATAATTCGTGTCCTGTTCTGCTTCCTGAAAGAGTGGGGAAGCTATGGGTGAGAAGGTGTCGGCGAGAGGCTTACGCTGATGAAGTGTGATAGCGTTTTCAAGTTGTTGGAATAATGCGCTAATTCTTTGTTGTTCTTTAATAGAACGAGGAAATTCAATGTTTATGTCTTTTAATTCCTTGTTTTCAAGATGACGTACAGTACTTCCCACTACTTTTGAAAGCAGATCTTTCTTGTGATGATTAAGAGCGACAGAAACGAATTTCGAATCAAACAATTGCTTGTTTCTTATCTTAAGTATGTTAATATCAAATCCTATGATAACTCTTTCTAACCCCAAAGAAGAAGCCCTTCCCAGCCCATCTGGTGTAGTATCGCAACGAGGAATAAGAATATCTCCTTTCTCGCTTAACTTATAATCACTACAAAAAGACTTGCTTCTATATATTACGTCATTAATGAACATTCCATACTCTGTAAACAACTGTCCATACAGAATGCATGGGTATTCGCCATCAGCATCTATTTCATCCTTGCTTAATCCTCTTCCTTTTTCAAAATCGCAAATCTCTGACAACTTACGCTGTTCCCAATCATCTGTATACCCCTGAAAGCGTAGTGCCGGTTTCAATTCCTTTCTCCCCATCTCACACACCTCCAAGCAATTTCTTAAGCTCCGCAACCCCCTGCATATCGAACGCATTGCCCGTCAACATGTCTAACATTCCACAGAGTTCTTTCTCTGTCTCTTCAATCTGTCTGTCCACTTCCTCAAAGGTCGTACTATATTTTGCCGCAATTCTTTCGATCCTGCTGACAAAATCCGAAATGATATTCTCCGTCAAATCAGCAAGCCCGGACATAAGCGGTGATATCCATTTTCGATGAAGAAGCTCGGCCGACTCCTCATCAGAAAGTCCCTCGATAACTTTCTTCGTAGCGATATGCAGTTCAGCCGTCTTATCCTTAAGCTGTTTCTTAAGCTTTTTCTCCTCTTCGTTGTCCGAGAATACTTTTTTCAATGCCGCCAATGTTTCCGCATCAGCATCCTTTGCCTTAATCGCCTTTTTCACCTCGGTCCAGACAAATGCTGTCTTATCCTCATTTACATACTCCTTATCCTTTTCCTCCTCAGAAAATGAATCAAGAACCTCCTCGTATCCGGAAATTATTTCGGACAAACGCTCTTCAATAGCTTTAATATCCGCGAGATCATCTGCAAGAAATGCCTCCTGCGCAAGTTCAAATGGAATGATATGTCCTACCCAGCCATCCTGAATCTCTTGTTCCTTATTATTCTTTTTCTTAAGAACCATGTTAGGATCTACCTGTTTTACAGACGCTATGCCTTCCGTCTGTATTATCTCAAGGTCAACAGCGATTTTATTCCACTCATCATCCAATATCTGATATGCCCCATACCTGTCAATCAAAGGCATATCAGCAAGCCTGCTGAATATGTTTTCACTTATTGTGTTCTCTTCTTTTGAAATATTTATAGTTTCTGCGGACCGAACAAGCTCTTCTTCAAGGAACATCTCAAATCCATCAAATGCAGAATTGTAGCTGTCGATGAAAGCCCTCACGTCTTTGTGGCTTTGAATCAGCTCTCTCACACCGGTGGTTCGCAGACCGGCGTATGCTTCATTTTCCATTGTAAAAAGCGCATCCTTAAGTCCCGGAAACGCCTCCCAATATTCACTAAAATCAGATAATTCTCTTACAGGAATACCGCCAAACATAGACGCATAGATGTCCCAGCTTTCCGGCTTCTCAGACGAATCCACGTAACGTGGAATATTCAGATTATAGTCATTCGCCCGGATTTCATCCCTTGTGATTACACGTGAGAACTTATCAACATTTTCACGATTGGAAACCACATCCGTCACACGCTTAATATCTGATGCGCGCAGTTTATTGTTCTTGCCAACCTTTTCAAATCCCTTTGATGCGTCAATGATTAATACATCCGTTCTTTCACGCTTCTGTCTGAGAACCATGATGATCGTCGGAATACCGGTTCCGAAAAATATATTTGCCGGCAGACCGATAATGGCATCAATATGATTGCTCTCTATCAAGTTTTTTCTGATCTCGCCTTCTTCTCCGCCTCTGAAAAGAACGCCATGCGGTAAAACTATGGTCATGATTCCGTCACTTTTCAGATGGAAAAGGTCATGAAGCAGAAAAGCATAATCAGCTTTTCCTCTCGGAGCAAGTCCGAATCGTGCATACCGGGGGTCTGTCTCCTTATCGACAGGATTCCAATTTTGAGAATAAGGTGGATTTGATACGACGGCGTCTACATACAGCGGCTCATATGTTCCGACCGGATCATTTTCTTCGAAGTAGGGCCAGTCTTCTTCAAGTGTATCACCGTTTCTTGTGACAATATTGTCAGGCAAAATTCCACGCATAACAAGGTTCATACGTGTCAGGTTATATGTATTTTCCTTAAGCTCCTGAGCATAATATTTGATACTGTCGCTTGATCCCATGTGTTTCGCAACGGCTTTTCCTATATTGATCAGGAGAGAACCCGACCCGGATGTCGGATCATATATTTTAAGTTCATTTTTATCTTTCAATTGTTCCGCGACGATCTCCGACATGAGAAGAGATACTTCATGCGGTGTATAGAACTCACCGGCCTTTTTTCCGGCATTCGCAGCAAAGTTCGAAATCAAATACTCATATATAAATCCAAGGACGTCATAATCCTGACGACCATCCATCGGGATATCTTTTATCAAATTCAAAAGGTCACTGATAGCCTTGGTCTGTGAATTTGAACTGTCTCCCAGTTTAGACAGGCCGGTCTGAAGGGTATCAAAAACGCCGTCAAAAACTTTCTTATGAGTGGAGTTAATGAGTCTGCTGAATGCGGAGAGGGCATCTCTTACATTTGCCACATTGAAATCACTCTTCATGCCAAGCCAGGTTGAAAAGAGATTCTCATAAGAAATAAAATATCCGATATTCTTTTGGACGTTTTTAACGATTTCTTCGTCATCCTCATTGACAGTATCAAGATCTTCTTTCGTGTAGCCGAGATCTAACAGATACTTCACCTCTTTATCAGATAAGAATTTATAAAAAATGAATCCGAGAATATAATCCTTATATTCGTTTGCCTCAATTTTGGATCGCATCTTATTGGCAGATTCCCATATTTTAGATGCCAGCTGCTGCTTATTCATATCCCCTCGGCTCCCGCCCCTCCTTAAAGATCGTCATCATCTCATTCGTCAGCGACAGGTCATCCGGCTGCAGCGTCACGTCCTCCCGGGCAACCCACTCCCCGACCTTCAATTCATTGGTATCCAGATGAATCGTCGGATCCCCGTCCACATCGCAGAAATACCCTGCCAGAATATTGTCTGCAACACCCCATGGCTGGGACTTGTAATACCGAATATTCTTCACATGAAGGCCGGCCTCCTCCATGACCTCGCGTTCGACGGTTCCCTCAAAGGACTCACCGATTTCTGTAAACCCGGCTACGAGCGCATAGTAGTGGTAAACGCCTCTCCTGTACTTGGTAAGGAGAATTTTATCCCCGTTCGTCACACCGACAATGACCGCCGGCGCAATGCGCGGGTAAATGATGCGCCCGCAATTCGGACATATCATCGAACGTTCCACATCACCGTACACCGTCCGGCTTCCGCAAGTGCCGCAGAATACGTTGTCCCGATACCAGCCTGCAAGCTGCTGGGCGGTGAAGGAGGCATAGAGGAGCAGGCGATCCATCTGTCCTTCGCTTCGGATCTGGTGAACGGTTTTGAAGACACAGCCCTCGGGACAGAGTTCCGCATCATCTCCGCTCTTCGGCTCCCTGATTAAAAAATATTCCGTTTTATCAATTGCGAAGAGATAGACGCACTCCGCGTCTTCCGGGAACTCGCTTCTTCTCGGCAGCTCGACTTTCCCGTCACGAACCCGGCTGAGCATTTCTCGTCCGCGGAAGACAAAGCACTGGCCATCTGCCGATGCGGTCTTTCCCGGTATGAATTCATTCCGCAGCTTGTGCGGGGCAATGTCTTGGATCATAGTATCCTCCTCGCTTCCTTACAGATATTCTCGAGATTTATTCGTTTCTTCTGCCCCCTTTTTCAGGCGGGGGCAGATGAATTTCAATGTCGGTTGCTTTTATCTGCCGGCAAGCTCGCTTCCTTACAGATATTCTCAGGATTTCTTCGTTTCATCTGCCCCCTTTTCCAAATCGGGGCAGATGAATTTCAATGTCGGCTGCTTTTATCTGCCGGCAAGCTTGCTTCCTTACAGATGTTTCCTGACTTTCTTCGTTTCTTCTGCCCCCTTTTCAAAGCAGGGGCAGATAGATTTCATTGCCGGGCTCTTTCATCTGCCGCCAAGCTTGCCTCCTTACAGATGTTTCCTGACTTTCTTCGTTTCATCTGCCCCCTTTTCAAAGCAGGGGCAGATAGATTTCATTGCCGGCCTCTTTCATCTGCCGGCAAGCTTGCTTCCGTACAGATATTTCCGAGACTTTCTTCGTTTCATCTGCCCCCTTTTCCAAATCGGGGCAGATGAATTTCAATGTCGGCTGCTTTTATCTGCCGGCAAGCTTGCTTCCTTACAGATATTTCCGCGGTTTCTCCGTTTTATCTGTACGTTTACTCAAACCGGGGCAGATGAATTTCAATATGGGTTGCTTTTATCTGCCGCCAATCTTGCCTCCTTACAGATATTTCCGCGGTTTCTCCGTTTTATCTGTACGTTTACTCGAACCGGGGCAGATATATTTCATTGCCGGCCTCTTTCATCTGCCGCCATTCTTGCCTCCTTACAGATATTTCCGCAGTTTCCACGCTCCATCTGTACGTTTACTCGAACCGGGGCAGATATATTTCAATGCCGTCTTCTTTTATCTGCCGGCAACCCCCGGTACCTCACTCCTTAAGCTCGAATATCTCCTCCTGCAGCCGCCTTCTCCTGTCCTTGAGCAGCAGCAGCTCATTATACCGGAAATATTCCTCATTCCCGTTCTCATTGATATACTTCATCGTATAATACCCCGACGCGATCTCCGACAGGAAAATCACCATCTCCTGCCCCTCCCCGTAAACCAAGTTCACGAACCGGAACGCATTCGAAATATGCTCGCCCGTCACGCCGGCCGCCTCCTTGCGGGCGTTCTCCCGCTCGCCGAACCACTCCTTAACAATTCCGTAGTCCGCATCGATGTCTCCCGTCGCCCGTTTGGCAAGAAGTTTAAGCAGCTCCTGCAGCACACGCGATACCGTGCGTCCGGTCCGCTCCTCCTCCCGGGACAGCATCCGGGCCTTTTTTCTCTTCTCGCGCTTGTCGGCCATCTCATCTGCCAGCTCTCTCAAAATACTGACGACGGAGACCTGTCCTGCCGCAAAATCAGCCCCCTGTCTCCGGTCATCCGCAAGGCTCAGCGTCTGTCCCTGCACGAAAGTAAGCCTCTTTCCCCGGTCATCCGCAAGACTCAGCGTCTGCCCCTGGCCGTCCGGCAGCCTTTCCGCCGCTTTCGCCTCCCGAAGCTGCCCCTGCAGCTTCTTCAGCACGGCAAATATCTCCCTCTGCACGCTCTTCTCCTCATCCACCGCCGTGCAGTCCTGCGTGATACTGCTTGCGAGGAGTCCGATGAGACTGATCTTTTCGTCAAATGCCGCCTTCCCGAAACTCCCCGTCTCCTCCGGGAACTTTCCGTCCAGAATATCCGGCACGCGGTACAGATTCCTGTACTTATTCCAAAGCTCATAATAGACCGCAAAACTCTTCGCGATCTCCGGATCCTGTAGGAACGCCGAAACCATCCTCTCGCCGATCGGCTGCTTCAGAGACTCATAAACCCTGATCGAATCCGAGAGGTCTTCCCACGCGCGGGCGGTGACGAAGTGGCGGCCGTCGGCGTCATTTGTCACAGAATAAAAATGCTCCCCGCGGATCTCCAGATAAGAAATCACCGCCCCGTGGACGCCGTTTTTCCGCGCGTACTCCTTCCACACACCGAAATCCGACTCCACATCGAGCCGCTTCACTCGGTCGAGCGTCACGATGTCGAAGTCGCGGACCGACCGATTGTACTCGGGCGGATTTCCCGCCGTCACGATGACAAATCCCTCCGGCACCCGGTGCGTTCCGAATGTCTTGTACTGCAGGAACTGCAGCATCGTCGGCGCGAGCGTCTCGGACACACAGTTGATCTCATCCAAAAACAGGATTCCCTCGGAGACGCCGCTCCGCTCGATCTGGTCGTAGACCGAGGCGACGATCTCGCTCATCGTGTACTCGGTGACCGAATACTCATCCCCGCCGTAATCCCGCTTCGCGATGAACGGCAGGCCGATCGCGCTCTGCCTCGTGTGGTGCGTGATGGTATAGGAGACAAGTCCGATGCCGAGTTCCTCCGCGATCTGCCTCATGATGGCGGTCTTGCCGATGCCCGGAGCCCCGATCATGAGGACCGGGCGCTGGCGCTCGGCCGGGATGAGGGGCGCGCCGGTCTCGTCCTTTGCCAGATACGCCTTTATTGTATAGATTATTTCCTGTTTTGCTTCCTTTATATTCACGTTTTAGTGCCTCCCCGCAAACTCAATCCGGTCATCCTCCCCGAGATACACCTTCACGCACCAGTCCGGAACGTGTCTCTCGAAGAAATTCTCATCCGAGCGGAAGACGAACGTCGTCTCGTACGTCGTCGGCCTCGTCGGATAAATCCCCGCGCCGTCGGTATAGTACAGGAGCCCGCGCAGATTTTTCAAATGGCCCTCCGCTCTCAGCCCCTCCACATACTCAAACGCCGGCCTGAAGTCCGTCCCGAACCCGCCGCTCACCTCAAATGTCTCAAGATATCCCTTCATCTCCTCCGGCGACCGGATCAAAATATCTTTCTGCACCTGATTATCGCACTCAAGTATCCGAAGTTCAATACGATGGAAAAAGGTTTCCCTGCTGCGCAGGATCGCCGCAGTCTCATTCAGAAAATGCTGCACCAGACTCGCCTGACACGAAGCGGACGTGTCGATGACGATCACGAGCTCCTCGATTTTACGCGATTCGCGGTATTCATTTTCCTCCATGAGCGGCATATTCCCGTAGAGTTCCATGCCGTAATTGTAGAATCCGTAGTCAAATGAATCCGGATCCACTCTCGCCTCCTCCCTCGCCACGGCATACCGTTTGAGAAAGTCGCGGTAACTCATCCGCTTTCGGTTCTGTACTTCCAGAATTCTCGTGAGCGTACCAGTCATGCGGCCCATCCGGCTCCCCGAATTTTCGAGTTCTGCCATCATGCGGCATGATTTGTCCTGCCAGGACTTCTCCAGCTCCTCCCGGTGCTTTCGGTCCAGCTCCTGCTGCAGGCTTTTCGCAGTGGAATCCTGATCATCGGGATTCTCCTCCGGTGAATTTTTTTCATCCCGATTCTGATCCTGCGCATCCTCATCGTCAGGATCCCGTTCCGGCACATCTTCATTGCCCGAATTCTGATCCTGCGCATCCTCATCCTCCGGATTCCGGTCCGGCTCGTCATCTTCGTCCGCCCCGGCATTCCGCTTCTTCCCGGAACTGTCCTTCTTCCGGTTTTCCAGTTCCTCCCAAAATTCGTGATCACACAGTGTAAATTCGTTTATCAGTTCTTCCTCGGTGACCGGATCTGGCGGATTCTGCGTGTGTTAGCGGTAGATCTTTTCGGCCGTGAGGACCTTCATCTCCGCGCCAAGCTTCTCGTACCACTCCGCACGGAAATCCGGGAGCACCCGGCTGACCGCGGGACAGTCCTCCAGGGAATCGATGATCGACTCGACTGCGATGTCGCAGGCGAGGTTCCAGAGGATGCGGTCCGGCTCTGTCTTCGGTGGTCGGGCAGCATCTATAAAGGACTGCAGAAGGGAGAGGGTATCTGTATGAGCGGCTGCTGCGGTGCCGGCATTTTCCGCATGAAAATCGACGGCCGCATTTGTCTGCCTGTCAACCACAATATTAGGAATCTCCGCCATCGGATGCAGCAGCAGGCAGTGCAGAACAATATGCAGATACGTCCTTGCCATCCACTTCGGCTCCTGCAGATACGTCTGCATCAGGAATCTCGGATTGTAGCGAATGAACTCCGCATCCGTCCCGATTCCCGTCGTCGAAAGATCCATCTGCCAGGGCAGCGAATCCAGCGACTCACCGAGAAAATGCAGAGAAAGATACAGATCCGTGCGGGTCTGGTTCAGAATCTTCTCACTTATTTCCTGTAATCGCTTGGTGGCATGCATATTTTATCCTCATCACTCTATGAATGTACCACTTTAGTGTGCTATAATATTTTTCTATACACGAGGAGGTCATATGAATCAGAATACTAAACTCAAAATCCTTTTTATTGTACCATCAGCCATCGGCGTCCTGCTCTTCATGGTCCCGATTCTGGTCAACGAGCAGTGGACGATTGCCGTCAAAGTCCTCGCGGACATCATTAACGGCGTGGTCGGCACGCATTTGCCGTTCCTTTGCTGCCTCATCCTGACCGTCTCATCCGTCATGGCCATTCTGGCGCTTGGGAAACCGAATTTCATTATGAAAAATGACATCCTCAAAGAGTGCTTTCGCTGCACCCCCGTGTGGGTCGTGATACGAACGCTCGGGTGTATATTTGCATGGATCACCTACCTCCGGCTCGGACAGGACGGCGGATCAGGGGTCCTCGCGGTTATTTCCGGAGCCGACCAGGGCGGCGTCGCGCTGGACCTGATAGCGGGGCTGGTCATTATATTTGCCATCGCGAGCTTCCTTCTGCCGCTCCTTCTGGATTTCGGCCTGTTGGAATTCATCGGTGCGCTTCTGACCAAATACATGCGTCCCGTCTTCAAGGTTCCGGGCCGCGCGGCGGTCGACTGTATAACCTCCTGGATCGGCGACGGTACGCTGGGCGTTATGCTGACCTGCAACCAGTATGAGGGAGGCTACTATTCCGAGCGTGAGGCGGCCATCATTTCCACGACTTTCTCGGCCGTCTCGATCACATTCAGCCTTGTCGTTCTGAATCAGGTAGGGCTGACGCAGTACTTCGGCGTCTACTATCTCCTGATTTGTTTTGTGGGAATCCTGTGCGCGATCATCTGCCCGCGCATTCCTCCGCTTTCCTTCAAGAAGGATTATTACCTCGTTCCCGGCAAGGCCATGCCGGAGACATTGCCGGAAGGCTATAAAAATGCACGAGAATACGGTCTTGATCTTGCCATGAAACGTGTCGCGGAGCATACAGGTATCGGCGAGTTCCTTTTAAGCGGCGCCAAAAACTGCGTGAGTATGTGGTTCGGCGTGCTTCCGACGGTTATGTGTATCGGAACGATCGCTCTGATTTTGACAAATTACACGCCGATCTTTCAGATCCTCGGCATCCCGTTCATGCCGCTCCTGAAGCTCCTGCAGGTTCCGGATGCTGCGGCGGCTTCCTCCACGCTGATGATCGGCTTCGCGGACATGTTCACGCCGTCCGTCATCATCGCGGCTTCCTCCGCGCCGGAGATCACGCGCTTTATCGTGGCGGTCATCTCCGTCACGCAGGTGCTGTTTCTGGATGAGGTCGGCGGGCTGATCCTGGCTTCGAGGCTTCCGATTCATATCGGAGAGCTGTTTGTGATATTCCTGGAGCGCACGCTGCTGAGTTTGATTATTGTGTGCCCGATTGCGCATTTGATTTTCTGAGGTTTATGCAGTCGGGCTTTGTGACCCGAGTGCTTTTTCTAAAAAACTTATTTTCGCAAAAATGCCCGGTGGAGCTGGATGTGTGGCTTCTGCCGGGCTTTTTCACTCAATCCTACAGATCCCCCAGATCAAATTCTTCAGTCTCCGCACTCTCCCGCAAAGCCTCGCCCCTCTGTCTCATCAACATCCCGACAAGTTCCGCATCTCCCTGCTCGGTCGCTTCAAGCACCGCCTTTCCGGCAGCCTCCGACAAGGCTAAGCCCGCATCCAGAAGGAACATGGCCCGCTCGCGGTCGCGCTCTCTGACCAGACGCAGAAGAATCTCTTCTCCGTGTGCTGAGAGGTAATGCTTGTATTTGTCCCGGGCAGATGATTTCATACTTGCGGGATACATGAGGCGTGCGAGCGCGATGTTGGCAGCAGTCTGAACGCCGCCCACCCCGTCGGCCATGGCGCGGTCGAAGAGCTGATCATACCCGCGGAAGTCGATTCCCGTCCGCATGACCGTCTCGCGGTAAGCGAAGCCGCAGCCCTCGATCCAGGTGTGGAAGGCGCGGGCGTAGGTGTCCTCGTCGAAGCCGTGGGTATAGGCGGGAAAGTAGAGTTCGGCAGTCCACTTATCTTCCGATTCCTCGGTTCTCTTTCCGGAAGATAAGGGCCGATCATGGTTACTTCCGAAAGATAAGGACCGATAATGGTTACTTCCGGAAGATGCAAAGCGGTCATTCCCCGATAGTACGGAACTATCATACTCACTCCCCGAAGACACGAATCGAGCATTCTCACTCTCCGATGGAGCAAAACTATCACGCTCACTCCCCGAAGATTCGAATCGGCCACCGGCGTCCCCGTGGCATTCAGGCTGAAAGTTGTCCGGCTCCGCCAGTTTCACATACAGCCCCAGATCCGTGTCCGCGAGCATGTCCCGCAGAATCGAGAACCGCTTCCTCACGACCCGGAGCCGGAGCTCCGAGAGGCTTCCGCAGAAATAAATCGCGCCGGTTCCCCAGCTCTCGGTATTGTCAGACAGGGAGATCATCCGCAGGTTCTGGCATCCGTAAAATGCGAATATTCCGACGGCCCTCACGCTATCCGGCAGCGAGATTTGCTCGATGTCCTCATTTTTTTCAAATGCATGCGCGCCGATAATTCGCACCGGCAGCCCATCCAGGATGGGGGGAACGCGGAGAGCGCGGGGCGCATTTGCAATCCCTGTAATTTCAATGTATGGTTGACCGCCGTCGTCCCGGCGCGTGTACAGAAATTCCATGCCCGCCTCGCTTACAGGAGCTTCTGCTCCCAGTCTGCTTCTTTGAATCCGATCAGGACGCCGTCCTTGTGGAGGAGGATCGGACGCTTCACGAGCATGCCGTCGCCGGCGAGCAGGGCGATCATTTCGTCCTCGCTCATGGCCTTGAGCTTGTCCTTCAGGCCCAGGCTGCGGTAGAGCTGGCCGCTGGTGTTGAAGAACTTCTTTGCGGGCAGGCCGCTTTTCGGGATCCACTCTCTGAGTTCGGCTTCGGTGGGGTTCGCTTCCTTTATGGGACGGGTTTCATAGGCGAGGTTGTGCTCGTCCATCCATTTTTTGGCTTTGCGGCAGGTGCCGCACTTGTCATAGCATATGAAGGTGTTCATGGCGGTTCTCCTTTCTTTGTTCCCTACTACTTTAACCTATTTTGGCCTGCATGAAAAGGGGTCAGACCCCCTACCGGGGTCTGTCCCCGATTCCATCTTTGGAACTGGGGTCTGACCCCTTTGGAACTGGGGTCTGTCCCCAATTCCAATTCAAAAAAAATACAGCCTCTCGGCTGTATTTTTTGAGCATTTCGCCCCCTTTAGTTCATAGCACTCCTCAGCTTGTGAACAAAGCTCTGAACCCGCGGATCGTTCACATTGCTGAACACACGCCGTCCGCCCGTCTTCATCAGCTCCTCTTTCGCCGCACTGAGCTCCCTGAACGCCACCGGATCCGTCGTGCTGAGCCGCTCAAGATCCGTCTCAATCTGATACTTCAGCATGGACCCGCCAAACACGCCGGTGCCACCGAGTACCTGATCCAACTCACTATCAGAAATTTCTCTGTTCTTGGAATAAAGTGACATGATGCTCTCCCTTCCCGTCCCATTCACACATCTCAATCGCTGCACCCGACCGCCCGGAGCCACGCCCCGCCGTCATCCCTGTGCAATCATTATACACCATTTTCCCTGCATGAAAAGACGTTCTTATAATATTAACACTAAGTTCCTTCCCTCCCACGCGCCGCCGCATTCCGCTCAGCCGGACCGCACGCACTGCAATTTAGAGGTTCTCTACCTGTTTATACGTACCGGCGGGTCCGCAGGGCCACAAAATACACAATTTTTTCACTAATATTTTCACTTTTTTTCTCCTTTATGCTATCATGTCAATAGCTTACGGAAAATGCACCCCGCAAGGTCTCTCATCTTATGCAAATGACCCCGCGGCCCGCATCCCGTCACACTTAAGGAGGAGCAAATTATTATGAGCATTCGCATCGGTATCTTAGGCTACGGCAACCTCGGTCGCGGCGTTGAGAGCGCTATCCGCCAGAACCCCGACATGGAACTTGTCGCAGTCTTCACAAGAAGAAGCCCCGAGACCCTCAAAATCCGCACCGAAGGTGTCGGTGTCTACAACGTAGCAGACGCCCCGAACTTCGCGGACAAGATTGACGTCATGATCCTCTGCGGCGGCAGTGCTACGGATCTTCCGGAGCAGACCCCTGTCTACGCAAAACTCTTCAACGTCATCAACAGCTTCGACACACACGCAAGAATCCCCGAACACTTCGCGGATGTTGACAAAGCCGCAAAGGAAGGCGGCAAAATCGGCATCATCTCCCTCGGCTGGGATCCGGGCATGTTCTCCCTGAACAGAATGATCTCCACCATGATCCTGCCGGAAGGCAACAACTACACCTTCTGGGGCCGCGGCGTAAGCCAGGGCCACTCCGATGCGGTCCGCAGGATCGAAGGCGTCGTCGATGCAAGACAGTACACCGTTCCGGTGCCGGCAGCGGTCGATAAGGTAAGAAACGGGGAGAACCCGACATTTGTCACACGCGACATGCACACCAGAGAAGTCTATGTCGTCGCGGAAGAAGGCGCAGACAAGGCCCGCATCGAAAAGGAAATCGTTGAGATGCCGAACTACTTCTCGGACTACAACACGACCGTAACCTTCATCTCCGCCGAGGAAATGAAGGCCAATCACAGCGAGCTTCCGCACGGCGGATTCGTCATCAGAAGCGGCGTGAGCGGATTTGACAAGGAGCACAAGCAGATCATCGAGTACAACTTAAAGCTTGACTCCAACCCGGAATTCACCGGCAGCATTCTTGTAGCTTATGCGCGTGCGGCTTACCGCCTCGCGGCGGAAGGCCAGACCGGCTGCAAGACGATCTTCGACATCGCGCCGGCATACCTGAGCCAGCTGAGCGGCGAGGAGCTGAGGGCACATCTGCTGTAAAGTACTTAAGCTTCCCGCATATAACGCAGTAAGTCTCATCATACACATACTGCATCGGCATAATTGCATTAAAGCGGGAAGTTTCAGTAAAGCCCATAATTCCCCTCAAGAAAGGACCCCACATGCACAAACTCCTGACTTCCCGCGACCTCGCAAAAATCTCCTGCAAAGCCTGCAACGGCTGCGGTGAGTGCTGCCACGGAATGGATGACACCATCCACCTCGATCCCTACGACATCTTCATGCTCACGGGCAACCTGAAAAAGAGCTTTTCGGACCTCGTAAACGTCCGCATCGGTCTGCACGTCGACGGCGGCCTCGTTCTCCCCTACCTGCTCATGCGCGGGGATAATGTATGCTGCTCCTTCCTCGGCGACAACGGCCGCTGCCAGATTCACGACTTCCGTCCCGGCTTCTGCCGTCTCTTCCCGCTCGGACGCGAGTACGACGGCAAAACTTTCCGCTATTTTGTGACCGACGGCGGGTGCAATATGCCCGGCAAAACGAAAGTTAGGATCGACCGCTGGCTTGAGATTCCGGATCTGAAGCGCTATGAGGCATTTGTCACCAGGTGGCACTATTTTGTACAGTCCCTGCAGGAAATGCTCTATGAAAAGAAGGATGCGGAGCTCAACCGGAAGATTGCCCTGTTCATCCTCGAGATGTTCTATGAGAGACCATACAACTTCAGCGGCGATTTCTACGAACAGGTAAACAGAAGGATTGATCTTGCAAATGAGGCGGTTGCTCCATCGCACCAACATCATTCGCACCAAGATTAATGATGACGGCATCAGCATCAATAAGGTCTGATGCCATCCTTGTCTATGTGCGTCAGGCACAGAAGATCCTTCTGAAGACGTTTCAGGCTTTCATCTGCATTCTCCGAACTTTTTCCGCAGACCCCGTAGTAGAGTTTGATCTTCGGTTCAGTACCGGAAGGCCGGACACAGCACCATGCATTTTCCGCAAGCTCATAATAGAGAACATTTGATTTCGGAAGCCCTGTCGGCCTCATGCTATGATCCGCAAGATCTGTACGCATACCGGATTCATAGTCCCGCACCGCAAGAACTTTATATCCTCCGATCGTCCCGGCCGGAGCATTTCGCAGATTCTCCATAAGTGCGCGGATCATCTCGCTTCCTTCCGCGCCTTTCCGCTCAATGTTAGTCTGCCCTTCTTTATAATACCCGTACTTTCGATACAGATCCTCCATCACGTCACAGAGCGTCTTTCCCTCCGCTTTATAGAAAGCAGCTGCCTCGCAGAGCATCATGACCGCGGCGCAGGCATCCTTATCCCGGGTGTACGTGCCCGCAAGGCATCCATAACTCTCCTCCAGTCCGAAGATATAGGAGTTATTTCCTGTTTCGTCAAACTTTCTTATCTGCTCCCCTACGTATTTGAACCCGGTCAGTACTTCGATGAGATCTGTGTTATATTCCCGGGCAAGAGGCTTTGCCATGTCCGTGGATACGATTGTCTCCACAAGGGCAGGTTTCTCCGGCATAATCCCGAGTTTCGTTTTCTCCCTGAGAATATACTCGGCAATCAGTATGCCGGACATATTACCTGTAAAGGACCTGTACTCCCCGGTTTTTGTATCCTTCGCGTAAACGCCAAGCCTGTCCGCATCCGGATCCGTGGCCAGCACAATGTCCGCATCTACATCCTTTGCAAGCTTCAGGACGAGCTCCCAGGCTTTGGGGGCCTCCGGATTCGGATAAGAAACCGTCGGAAAATTCCCGTCGGCGATTTCCTGACTGGGTTCAACAAAAACCTGTGTAAACCCGAGCTCTCTGAGAACGCGGCGCACAGGGATATTGCCGGTTCCGTGCAAAGGCGTATATGCAATCTTAAAAGAAGGAGCCTGCGCCCTGATCACATCCGGATGAATAGACAGGGAACGTATCTCGGCAATGTAGGCATCATCGATTTCCTGTCCGATTGTGTGATACAATCCGGCCTTCTTCGCGTCACCATATGTCATGGTCTTTACATCGGCATGGGAAGCGACCCGCGCCACTTCCTCGAGTATGTTCCTGTCATGAGGCGGCGTAATCTGGCCGCCATCTTCCCAGTAGACCTTATACCCATTGTATTCCCGCGGATTATGACTCGCTGTCACAACAATACCGGCGATACAATGCAGATAACGCACCGCATAGGAAAGCTCCGGTGTCGGTCTGAGCGAATCGAAGCGGTACGTGCGTATTCCGTTCGCGTTAAGTACCAGAGCTGCCTCCATCGAAAATTCCGGCGACATGCGTCTGGAATCGTACGCGATCGCAACGCCTTTCTCCCGGCCGCCCTGTGAGATAATATAATTTGCCAGTCCCTGTGTCGCCAGACGCACAGTATAAATATTCATCCTGTTGGTTCCTGCGCCGATCACGCCGCGCAGGCCGCCTGTACCGAATGTGAGGCACCGGTAAAATCTGTCTGTGATCTCTTCTTCATTTCCCGCAATTTCTCTCAGTTCCCTTTTTGTTTCCTCATCAAAATACGGATCAGAAAGCCACTGTTCGTACACTTTCTCTGCTTCTGTCAAGCTCGTCCCTCCCATTTAATCAAAACATCGACTGCGGCACCGGCCGTCACCGTCTTCCCGCTTCGGAATCCGGATTCGCAGCGGATCAGGTATCGGCAGACCTTTTAATCAACTCAAATGAATAGTCCGACTGATAATCGTCCGCTAATCCCTCCGTCACGTACATCTTATCCTGATCCGTCATCATGATCATCTGGAACTCATCACTATGCTCTCTCCAGTAGTCCGCCGCCTTCTCCGGCCCGCACACATACATGGCCGTCGAAAGCGCGTCCGCCATCGTCCCGTTCTCACAGATGATCGTGACCGATGCGTTTGTCGAGAAACCGTTGTCCACCGGATACCCGGTCTTCGGATCGATGATATGATGATACACATTGCCCTCGGCATCCTCGAAATTGCGCTCATATCCGCCGGATGTGATGACCGCACAGTTTTCGACCGTCAGAATCCCGAGGAAGCCTCCGTGGTTGCGGTCGTTGAGCGCGATGCGCCATTTGCTTCCGTCAGGCTTCCTGCCGACCGCCTGAATGTTTCCGCCCAGATCCATCAGCGCGCTCGTGATGCCGGCGTCCCGCAGGATCTCCGCCACGGACTGAGAGGCATATCCCTTCGCGATCCCGCCAAAGTCGATTTTCATGCCTTCCGGCAGATCGACCTGACCTGTCTCTGCGTCGAACTTTATCTTCGAGGCGTCCACTTTCGCAAGCGTCTCCCGAATCTCCGCCTCGGACGGGGCCTCACGGGTTCCTGACCCGGCCGTCTCATCGTCTCCCGTTTCTTTCGACTCGCCGGCCTTGTCCTTTACCTTCCCGTCCGACTTCTCAGTCTCATCGTCAGACTCAGATATTTCGTCAGCCCCGGCCGTCTCCTTCGTCTTCTGCTCCGCCTCCTTAATGGCATCCTCCAGACTCTCCCGGTACAGATCCGTAAAGCCCCAGAGTTCCATCAGCGGGTAGACGGATATGTCAAATGCCCCCTCCGTCTTCTCATACAGCTCCAAACTCGTCTCCAGCAGATAAATCGCATCTTCCCCGAGCACACCCGATCCCGTATCGTTCAGCTTCCCGATCTCGCTCTCCGGATCACCGGTCGAGAGCAGGGCATTAATCGACTTGATCTTCTCCACACCAAGATCGAGCGCCTCATCAGCCTTGTCCCCATAAGCCTGAAGCCTCATGAACGGCACGGTCATGATGTCATAGAGCTCACGGACGACCGGTTCGGCATTTGCGTTCAGGCCTCCTGCCTCGCCCTTGCTTCCGTCCCCGTCTGTGGCGCTTCCGGAGGAGCCGCTGCCATTTGCTCCGGACTCGGCCGACTGACCTGCCCCCTGACTTCCGTTTCCGCTCTGCGCACTGCCGCAGCCCGTCACTCCGAGAAGCACAGCCATCAAAATCGCGGCAATTCTGCCGTTACTGCCCATAAAAATCTTCCTTTTCATCTGATTACCCCTTATATATAAAAACGCGTATAACCAAGTCTCACCTACAGTATATCATTACCATACTATATAAAGATATTAGAAAAACGAACCGTATTTGTCAATTACGCAAACTTCCCACTTCATACCCGAAAAGTGAAAGTCCGGTTACAGCTCACAGGAATGCTAAACAAGCGGCACGCGGGAACATAAATTGCAAATAGAACTCTTCCCACAATCCTCAAATTCCTTTACAATATACACGACACCCCCGAACTCACCCCGCCCGGAGGAACCCGCCCCATGAATAACGATACCAAAGACATCCGCTACGCTCTTACCGAGGAAGATCTCCTGACAGCCTTCGACCTGCTGTGCCGTGAAAAAGCCCCGGAAAAACTCACCGTCGCGGAAATCACCAGAAAGACCGGCATCACGCGCAGCACCTTCTACAACCATTATGAGGACATGCCGCATCTGATCGCTTCCGTCGAAAATAAAATCCTGAATGACGTCAGAGATATGCTTCATCTCCTCCCGGCCGGCGTCGACCAGCCGGAGAAAATCATCCGGGCATTTTTCTCGTCGTTCTGCCGATACATTCGCGGCAGCCATTTTCTGATTCAACGGCTCAAGACACTCGGGGGAGAGGAATTCCTCGAGCGGACCGTCCAGATTTTCCACGAATATATCCGGGAGGTAATGGGCCTCGAGACGGATCTGTCCCCGGCCCGCGCACAGATGATGGCGTATGTCATGTCCTATTCCTTCGGCGGACTTTTCGGTACATTACGCAAATGGGCCTCCGAAGAATGCAATGATTCCCCGGAGGCCGTAGCTTCGCTCCTTGCTCGTATATATTTTAACGGTGTTTCCTCATTTTTTTAAGGACAAAGAGCCGCATCATATTCTTAAAACCGCTTTAGAATAACGTAATCATGTCTCTCTTGATCTTTCTGGTAGAGGTCTTCGGGAACGGCTCATCCCTGAGATCAAATCCTGACAGTCTTCTGTAGGAAGGCTGTTTTTTATTGTAATCCCGGATGACCTTATCGATTTCCTTCTGAATCTGCTCCGGCTTCATCTTTCTCGTCTTGTCCGGGTCCGGATAGATGAGCGCGCGCAGGCTCGTTCCCTCACCCACGACGACGATTTCCCCGATGACAGAAGCCATATCAAACGCCCCTTCGATCTCCTCGGGAGAGATATTTTCGCCATTTGCAAGAATAATCAGATTTTTCTTTCGGCCGCTCATATAGAGATAACCGTCCTCGTCCAGATAGCCGAGATCTCCCGTATAGAACCAGCCGTCCTTCAGGACCTTCTCCGTCTCCTCCGGCATCTTGTAATAGCCCTTCATGACAATATCGCCGCGCACACAGACCTCATTGTCCACGATTTTGACTTCCGTGTTGTCAATCGGTCTTCCCAGCGAATCCCACTTGATACCGCGCTCTCCGTTGAAGGACACGACCGGCGATGTCTCCGTGCTTCCGTATCCCATCCAGATATCGACCCCGTACTTCTTGAAGTCCTCGACGTACTTCGGATCGAGTCGGGCTCCGCCGCAGATGACGTGTCTTAAGTTCTTTCCGAATACCTGTGCGCCGACCAGCTTCTTCGGGATCAGCGGATTCACGGACTTCATCTTCTTGTAAATCGTCTCGAGCATGAGCGGCACCATCAGGATGACGTGCGGCTCGAAATTCTTGATGTTCTTGACCAGATGTCCGATGCTGTCGTTGATGGCGACCGTGACGCCCTGCTCAAATGCCTTGATCCAGTCTACCGTCAGACAGAAAGCATGATGGATCGGCAGCACCGAGAGATCGACACAGCCCGGCGACAGGTGATAGTACATGTTGACGGCGTCCGCTCCCAGACTTCCCTGTGTCAGCATGACGCCCTTGCTGACTCCGGTCGTACCGGACGTGAACATGATGGCACAAACCGCCTCGGGATCTGCCGGCTGGATTTCATGCAGCGGAGAATTGCTTCCGAAGGTCTTCCAGGACTCGAATGCAGTGGCTCCATTTGCATCATCCTTGTCCGTCAGCAGGACGACTTTGCGAAGCTGCGGGCACTCGGAGGAGATGCGCTCCAGCAGAGTCTTCTTGATGGGATCGACAAATGCGCAGGCTGCGTCCGCTCTCCTAAGCTGGTCAAGGATATCATCATCCGACAGGTTCATGTCGATCGGGACGATGACGCTGTTGGCCGTGAGCGCACCGTAGAAGGTAGTGACCCACGGATAGGAGCTTCGGCCGACGGTCGCGATGTGCGTTCCTTCGGTCACATCCGGGGCCGGATCCCCTTCGCGCGTATCCGGGGTCAGACCCTCTGCGTGAAGGCCGCTTCTTATGCGCGCAATGTCCTCGCCCATCTGACGGTAGGTGCGGCGGATGACCTCATCCTTCTCCGGCCAGATGACGGCGTCGTAATCGGCAAATTTTTCGATGCTGGTTTCTATAATCCGGGTAACGGTTGGTTTCATGTCTGATTTCACTTTCCTGTTATGTTCTTCTTATATTGCTCCTTGCGGTTCACAGGTATGCCCAAAAGTGCGGATTTTCCGACAAATATGAATACAGGCGTCATCGAAAAAACGGTTTCCGGCATCCCGGTAAACTGCAGCTGATCCTCTATGCTATAGTACAACATAGATTCCATGTATTTGCAGAATAGCAAAAAAGGCCCGCGGTATCAATACCGCGGGCCGCTTAATGGACATCTAAGTCCAAAATGTCCATTTTCTCTTTAAAGTTCAATATCAAATATGGTGCTGAACCCCGTCATGTCCAGTACCTCCAACCCCTCCGGACACACATTGCGGATTTCCATGCCGCCTCTGGCGCTCATCTCCTCGTAGGCAATCAGCAGCTCCCTGAGCCCTCCGGAAGAAATGTAATCCAGCTCCTTAAAATCAAAGATGAGCTTATCAGCCTTCGGCATATATTCCGTCAGCTGATCATGCAGTTCCAGCGATGTAACGGCATTGAGTGCGCCGCTCACATTTAGTGTCAGTACGCCATTTTCCAAGCTTTGTTTAACAGCCATTTTCTCAATCCTCCCTGGTTCCCGGGCGGCCCTCCGACTTCCCGAACTCACAGTAATGCTTGTAGTACGCCGCATAATCCGTTCCGTACTTCGTCACCAGATCCGGATTATCCTGCATATAGAAGTCCACATCGAAGTCCTCATTCCCCTTTCTTCGTGTCTTCATACCCGTCTCGAAAAAGTGGTCAAACAGTTTCGCCGGATTATCCCCGCATGCGTTCTTGGCGTCCGGATACTTCTCCCCATAATATTCCGGGTCAAATACCGCGCTGTAATCCACCCCGTCAACCACATAGGAGACGGTCGGAGGCTCATCCAGCACAAATTCCGCGGAGGCATCCGGATTTCTGTTTGTCCCGTTCACGAACGCCTCGACCGTATATTTGCCCGTCTGATTGAAATCGATCAGGTCTACCTCGCAGACCCATCTCCCGTTTTCATCCAGCTTCGCCTCGTATCGGGTCCGATCTGCATTGTTCGTCGCTTCGGTCATCACGTAGAACTGCATCGTCTTAAGTGCCTTCTTCGTTCTCACGGACAGATACAGCTTCGAGTTGTCATCCGATACTTTCATCGTCAGGTAATAATCCGTTATCTCACTGCATATGTCCTCGATTGCAAATGTCCTCCGGCGCTCTCTCAGCCACTCCTTCTGAACCTCCAGATTCTCCTTGTACGTCGCGTAGAACATGTGATCTTTGACGTCCTCTCTTCCGAGGACATCGAAGCGCAGATAATTCATCTCCGCGGACGGTCCGATCTTCACATTGAGAAGATCCATGGTGACCGGTGCGAGCTCGAAAATGTCACGGCAGTACTTCTCATAATACTCACTCAGTAAGTCAACGAACTCCTCATATTTCAGGAGTCCTTTAAAGTACGAATTGCGCCACACATAGTACACGTCTGCGGGATCTCCGTCCGCCATGCATGTATCAAAGTCCCAGATCGGCCCCATGTGCAGTTCATCCTTCGGGCCGTCCCAGTACCAGAAAAAGCTGGTCGTGGCAAGCTCCTCATTGAGGAAGTATTCCGCGATGAGGTAGAACCTGGCGAATTGCTTCTCATCGATCAGCGGGGTGATCTCCTCCCAGGGACGGTGTTCATTCAGGGCTTCGGCAAATGCGTTCACCCGTCTCTCATACTCCGCAAAATCTTCCGTCGCGTCCTCCGCCTGAAATTCCTTGAGCGCCCAGTAATTCTCATCTATATCCTGAAAATGCACTTCCTGATTATAGAAGGCGTTATCGAATTCCGCGAGGATTCCGTGTCCGCTCGTCAGGTTGAGCCGCTGCTTACCGATTTCGACCTTCTCCGCGATCAGGTATACGCCCCGGTAGTCTCCGTCGATCCACAGATCCGCATAGCGGCAGTCCGGGACATATCCGATGTCAAACGAGCGTGCGATGTCAAATACGAGCTTGTTGCGCATGAGCGTCGAATCGCTGGAGTTGGCCAGAAGGATCCATTTTTTTGCCTTATCCATTCCGAGGACGGAGCGGGAGTTTTCAAGCCTTATCTGGTATCCTCTCTTATCGTAGAAGGCCCAGGAGGAGTTGCCTCTTCCCCGTATTTCCGCGTGGCCGTTCAGGCTGAAGTTGTTGACCGGGTTCATCGGGTCCGAGAGGATCGTGCTCTCCAGCTCGGCGGTCTTCTTATGATCCTCGTCCGCATCGATTTCGGAGCGGTCCATATCTTTCAGTCTGATGGACAGCGAGGGCAGCGCCGACTGTGTGCATACAAGGGTGACCTTGGTTCCGTTTTTCAGGACAATGGAGGCCGGCTGCGAGGAGAAGTCTCCGGAGAGTGTTCTTCCGTCGCTGCCGATGGTTCCGAGCGTGGTCGAGAGCATGTCTTCGGAGCTTTTCACGGACACCCTTGAGAGGTTTGCGTCCGACGGGAGGAACAGGTAGACATTTCCGTCCGCTCCTGCAAATGAGTGATATTCATCTTTCGTGTTCCTTCCGCGGTAGGTGCTGAAGGTGATGTTCGGCATAACGACCGACTCATCTGCTTCGGTGAGGTCCGACTCATCTGCTGTCGGTTCGGCCGCTGCGAGGGCTTCCGTGGCGCATGCGCTTCCCGCGGCGACAATTCCCAGGGCGACTAGTGCGGCGGCAAACAGTTTGTTGAATTTCATATCAGGTCTCCATTCCGGTGGCTTTTTTTTACATAGATAGGGTTACTATACGCTTTTCCGTCCCGAATTGCAAGACGGGGTCATGCAAGACGGGGTCAGACCCCGGCCGGGGTCTGACCCCGCCCGAGGTCGTCCCCCTTATTCACGAAAAAACCGGAGGCAGCCCGCAGACCGCCCCCGGCACCTCACCCCACAAGTGGATGATTCACTATTCAATTTTCTACTCAATCCTCCCACTCAATTACTCTATCAGTATGCGGGAAGTTTAAGTCTTTCCGTCCACCTCAATCAGCGGCCAAACTGGCAATCGTTATTGCCGGAGTCTGTTGTCCACATCTCAAGCATGTTGATCGGGTCGTTGAAGTCTGCAAGCCAGCCCTCACGCGCGAAGTCGAAGTTACCT